>OGFO01000123.1_pt1 | contig 86420 bp, 77 predicted proteins | sample 1570981 | NCBI WGS metagenome assembly OGFO01 (sample SAMEA2581955, study PRJEB24529) | metagenome | biome: Human gut stool | place: China | collected 2011
CCCCTCCGACTCCCCCGTTATCGGGGGAGAGCAATTCCCAAGAGGAGGAGAATTTGAGATACTTCAGCCTTTCATCTCCCGCTAAATTATCATTTCACCGCGTAGCCTAACACTGCGTAGCCCCTTGTTCCCTTGTCAACTTGTTCCCTTGTCAACTAAATTTTCATTTATCTTCTATAATTTCCGCGTCCTCAATATTGTCTACAGCCTTTGAAGAAGCTCCCGGCGTACCCGGTGCCTTCGGCCGTTTGCGAGTGAATGTGAACCAATTTATCAATTCGGAAACTGCATATACTATGCTGCTGATACCGATAATGATAAATGCCGTGGAACGCACCCCCGTCGGATTGAACAAGGCAACCAGCCCTGCAATCAGAATGAGCACCGGAATAATATAAAATCCCACACGAACCGGCATCCAGCGACGGGCGGCAGAAAGCGACGCAATCTGTTGCACACCACCCAGTACAAGGATAAATCCCAATACAAACGTCAGCAAATCCGCAAAGAAACCGGGCATAATGATCAGCCACAGACCAAACAGCAGGCTACCGATTCCTTCGATAGGAAGGCGACGTCTCTCTTCGGCACTCATGGCAAAATACCCGATGATACTTAATAATGCCGGTATCAGAAACACAACACCGATCGTTATTACAAAATAGTCCCCGGCCTCATTGGGAAACATCACCAATACCAAACCGATTATCAGCGCACATATCGTACGCAAAAATGAGTTACTTATTCCTTTCATGAGTTTATGATTTTTTGCGAAGATACATTTTTATCCGCACAACTCCGCAAGAAAGTCACGAAAAATCAATTAACATTCAGCCAAGCATTCATATCTTCGGCCACCAATAACCAATAAAGTAACAAGAGAATAGCAATCGATACGCCAATGGCAACTAAATGTTTTCGCTTCATAGTTCATCCTTTCTTTTTTATATAAGTAATGGTTGTTTTTAATACATGTTATAAAACAAGTTTACATACAAAATGTTTTGCTAAAAAAGAAAAGTCTCACTAAAATTAGGATTTAACGAAATCTCAAAATAGTCTTCAAAAAAAGTTTTTCAATGTTTATAAACTAAGAATAATATATATATTTGTATCACATATGATTAATCTATAATACTATAAAACAATGAAAAAAATCACGATTCTATTATTTGTTATTTGTTGCTTTATTCAAAACACCTCAGCTCAAGCACCGTGTGAAATGTCCTACCTAATCATGGTTTTAGATCCTGAAACAGGTAGAATTATGGCAGATGAAGATGTTAGTATTCGTATTGAAATCCGTCAAGGGAACGAGGAAGGCAAAGCTGTTTACTCTCAAAACTTCAATGTCCATACTGACAAGACAGGAGTATGTAATCTTACTCTTAATTTATCAGCAGATATTGATTGGAGTACAAATAACTATTATTTAATTACTATCATTAATCAAACTGTTTGTAGTAGCCCTAAAATAACTTCAGTACCCTATGCACTCTATGCAGGACAAGCTGCATCACTTGATGGCATTATTACTGCCAAACAATTAGTTGGTACATGAATACCTACAATGATCCTAAAGAAGGAGAAGAATCCTTCATATTCAATGCTGACGGTACAGGATATCAGATTTGGTTAAACAAAGAAGAAATAAAAATAGCATTTACATGGTCACTCAACAGAGCTGGAATATTAGCAGTGATTGATGCTGAGAATAAAACGAACGTTTACTACACCATAGTAGTAGATGAAAATAAAATAATCATTGGTGGTGACAGCCGTCGCGGAGATACGCTCATCAGACAAAGATAAATTACTTATGAAAAAATATATACTTATTAGTATTTTGATTATAACAGTTACAACTGCATGTGCACAAAAAGTAACTGTCATTGGCCAACCGGTAGTATGTTCATCCCAATCTCTATCCGGTAATATAATCATTCCCACTACAGCCAGTTCTATATTTAAAGACAATACGCGCTATTACCAGATAGGAACAATTATTATCGCTCCGAAAACTTTACCAACAAGAGTTGAAGCCTTTTCTTCAGAGTCCAAACTATATCCATTTTATGACTGGGAAAACAACTCTTTCATTATCCCTGCATTCCCAGCAAAAAGCATAATATCACTTTATTCAATAGAAGGAAAACTATTACGCCAAATGCAGACAAACGGAGAGCGTATAATAGTAAGTGCCAGCACTCTTCCTCCTATTACAATATTCCGTATTATTAATGGAGACAACTCGTTCAGTTGCAAGTTAATGAAACGAAAATAGACATAATAACGAAAAAAAGCAAGAAATTCTTTGGTAATTAAAACAAAGTGCTTACATTTGCCCCCAGTTAAAACAAAAAGACAATGAAAACAATGCTCATAAATACATATTGGTGGTGGCGCCCGTTACAACTCCGACAGTCGTAAGGGAGCAGCGCTCGTATGTATATATGTGAACATAATATAGATTAAGAAAGAGCCCTGTCGCAACCTGCGACAGGGCTCTTTTCTTTTATCCGGTTTTGAGATAAACAGTAAATCGTAAACAATTAAATAAAAAATAGGATTATGAGTTTTTTAGTAAATCAAGATGGTTATTACGGAGAATTCGGTGGAGCATATGTTCCCGAAATACTCCACAAGTGTGTGGAAGAGTTGCAGAACACCTATCTCAAAGTACTGCAAAGCGAAGATTTCAAGCAAGAGTTCGACCAACTGCTGCGTGACTACGTAGGGCGTCCTTCCCCACTCTACTATGCCCGCCGGCTTTCCGAAAAGTATGGCTGCAAGCTCTACCTCAAACGTGAAGACCTGAACCATACAGGAGCTCACAAGATTAACAACACCATCGGACAGATTCTTCTGGCACGCCGCATGGGCAAGCATCGCATCATCGCCGAAACCGGTGCCGGACAACACGGAGTAGCTACTGCCACCGTATGTGCCCTGATGAACATGGAATGTATCGTCTACATGGGAAAAACGGATGTAGAACGCCAGCATGTCAATGTAGAAAAAATGAAGATGCTGGGTGCAACCGTCATCCCCGTCACTTCCGGAAATATGACGCTGAAAGATGCTACCAACGAGGCAATCCGCGACTGGTGTTGTCATCCTGCCGATACGTACTACATCATCGGTTCCACAGTCGGTCCCCATCCTTATCCCGACATGGTGGCTCGCCTGCAATCCGTCATCAGCGAGGAAATCAAAAAGCAACTCATTGAGAAAGAAGGCCGTGACTGCCCCGACTATCTTATCGCTTGTGTAGGTGGTGGTAGCAATGCCGCCGGAACCATTTACCATTATATCGACGATAGCCGCGTGCAGATCGTCCTCGCCGAAGCCGGTGGTAAAGGAATAGATACAGGTATGACTGCCGCTACCATCGCCCTCGGACAGATGGGAATCATTCACGGTGCACGCACTTACGTCATCCAGAACGAAGACGGCCAGATAGAAGAGCCCTACTCTATTTCTGCCGGACTGGATTACCCGGGTATCGGCCCCATGCATGCCAATCTAGCTGCACAAAAACGTGCCATCGTACTTGCTGTTAATGATGATGAAGCCATCCGCGCCGCCTACGAACTGACGAAACTGGAAGGTATCATCCCCGCCCTGGAAAGTGCCCATGCCCTCGGTGCCCTCGAAAAGCTGAACTTCAAACCCGATGATGTTGTTGTACTGACTGTTTCGGGACGTGGAGACAAGGATATAGAGACGTATCTTAATAATTAAAAATTATAAATTAAAAATTAAAGGGTTATGAATACATATAACTATCAAACACATAGTCGTACTATTCTTGGGGACTTGCACACTCCTGTAAGTACCTATCTTAAAGTCCGCGACGTCTTTCCCCAAAGTGCACTCATGGAAAGCTCCGACTATCACGGCAGTGAAAATAACCGTTCATTTATCGGACTCTGTCCATTGGCAAGCGTCAGCATCGACCACGGAACAGCCATCTTCCGCCTACCCGACGGTACTCGCGAAGAACGTCCCATCACACCGGAATATCCTGTAGAAAAAGCTTTAGAGGATTTCCTCGGCCGCTTCCATGTGGAAGGCGAATATGCCAATTACTGCGGCCTTTATGGCTACACTTCTTTCAATGCCGTACGCTATTTTGAAAATATTCCCGTAAAAGATAGCCGCGAAGCCACCAACGACGCACCGGATATGCTCTACATCTTGTATCAATACCTCATTGTCTTCAACGACTTTAAGAACGAAATGGTACTTCTTGAAATGCTTGCCCCCGGTGAAGAAAGTGAACTGGATACGGTGCAGAAAGCCATCAATAACCGCAATTACACCGCCTATGATTTCCGTGCTGTTGGTGAAACCACTTCCCCACTGACCGACGAACAGCATAAAGCAAATATCCGTCAGGGAATTGCCCACTGCCTGCGTGGGGATGTTTTCCAGATTGTTCTCTCCCGCCGTTTCGAACAACGTTTCGTAGGCGATGACTTCAAACTTTATCGTGCCTTACGCAGCATCAACCCCTCTCCTTATCTGTTCTATTTCGATTTTGGAGGTTTCCGCATCTTCGGTTCATCACCCGAGACGCACTGCCGCATCGAAGGCCGCCACGCCTACATCGACCCCATCGCCGGTACTACCAAGCGCACCGGAGATCCCGAACAGGATGCACTGAACGCCCAATATCTGCATGATGATCCCAAAGAGAATGCAGAGCATGTCATGCTGGTCGATCTCGCCCGTAACGATCTTTCCCGCAACTGCCACGATGTAAAAGTGGATTTCTACAAGGAAATGCAATATTACAGTCATGTTATCCACCTGGTAAGCCGCGTCAGCGGTACGCTGAACGAAGATGCCCGCCCTATCAAAGCATTCATCGACACCTTCCCGGCAGGCACTCTGAGCGGTGCACCCAAAGTACGCGCCATGCAACTCATCAGCGAACTGGAACCGCACAATCGCGGTGCTTACGGCGGTTGCATCGGCTTCATCGGACTGAACGGTTCACTGAACCAGGCCATTACCATCCGTACTTTCGTCAGTCGCAACGGTGTACTTTGGTTTCAGGCAGGCGGCGGCATCGTAGCCAAGAGCAATGAAGAATACGAGTTGCAAGAGGTGAACAACAAACTGGGAGCACTGAAAAAGGCAATCGTAATGGCGGAGAAAATGTAAATTCATGTACAATGTACAATGTACAAAGTACAATTTGCCATGCGGCGTACATAGCGCAGCCAAATTGTACTTTGTAAATTGTACTTTAAAATTGTACTTTGTAAATTGTAAATTGTAAATGAAATCATGAAAACAGTAATCATAGACAACTACGACTCTTTCACCTACAACCTTGCCCATCTGGTAAAAGAACTCGGTGCAGAAGTAGATGTGCTACGCAATGATAAATTTGAGCTTGAGGAACTGGAGAAATATGATAAAATCATCCTTTCACCCGGCCCCGGCATTCCCGAGGAGGCAGGCTTACTATTAGAGGTCATCCGCACTTACGCAGGACGGAAACCCATACTTGGCGTCTGCCTGGGTGAACAGGCCATCGGACAAGCATTCGGCGGGAAACTCACCAATCTGAGTGAAGTCTTTCACGGCATACAAACGAATGTAAAAATAAAGAATAAAGATTACATTTTCTCCGGTCTTCCTACTGAAATACCAGTCGGCCGTTATCACTCCTGGGTAGTGGATACGGACGGATTTCCCGAAGAATTGGTTATCACCGCCATCAGTTCCGAAGGTCAAATCATGGCACTGAAACATCGGGAATACGATGTTCACGGCATCCAATTTCACCCGGAATCGGTACTGACTCCCGATGGAAAACAGATTGTAGGCAACTGGCTGAAAGGCGTCTGAAATGCCACATCTCATGAGGCCAAATGCCGCACTTCACAGGTCGGAATGCCACACCTCATGACCGTTAACATGTGGCATTTCAAACGCTAAAGTGAGGCATTCCGAACACAACAGAATTTTCAATCGTAAATTGTAAATCGTCTAATCGTAAATAAGAAAATGAAAGATATATTAACCCGTCTCTTCAACCACGAAGAGCTTACTTCAGAAGAAACCAAGCAAATTCTCCTGAACATCACCCGGGAAGCTTACCCCGAAGCACAGATTTCCGCATTACTCACTGTATTTCAGATGCGTAGCATCACAGTAGATGAACTAATCGGCTTTCGCGAAGCCCTTATGGAGACTCGCATCCCTATCGACTTCGCGCCTTATCGGCCTATCGATATCGTAGGTACGGGAGGTGATGGAAAGAACACGTTCAACATTTCCACTTGTGCCTGTTTTGTGGTGGCCGGAGCCGGTTACAAAGTTGCCAAACACGGCAATTATGGTGCCACTTCCGTCAGTGGGGCAAGCAATGTCATGGAGCAACACGGCATCCGTTTCACCAATGATCCCGACAAGTTGAAACGCAGCATGGACGAGTGTAACATCGCCTACCTGCATGCCCAACTTTTCAATCCGGCAATGAAGTTCGTCGGCCCTGTGCGCAAGGCATTGGGAGTACGTACACTGTTCAACCTTCTTGGCCCGCTTGTCAATCCTTGCAAGCCTACTTACCAGTTGCTCGGTGTGGCCGATCTTGCGCAGATGCGACTCTATACAAATGTTTTTTACAAACTCGGTATCGATTTTGCAGTAGTCAACAGTCTCGATAGCTACGACGAAATCTCCCTCACGGACGAATTCAAAGTTATGACGCGCAATTACGAACGAATTTACCGTCCGCAAGCGCTGGGTTTCAATGCCGCACAGCCTGAAGAGCTCTTCGGCGGAGCCTGTAAGGAGGATGCCGCCCGCATCTTTGATAACATCCTTAATAACCGTGCCACACGTGCCCAAACGCAATGTGTCATTGTCAACGCCGCCTTCGCCATCCAGGTGATGGAACCTGAAAAGGAAATCGAAGAATGCATTGCCATCGCTCGCCAATCGCTGGAGAGTGGACGGGCGCTGGAGACGTTGAAGAAGTTTATAATGATTAATAGTTGACTAGGGAACAAGGGAACAAGGGGACAAGGCCTTTCGGCATGATGGCTGGGCGAATTCGCTCACAAGTACAGCGCAGCCCTTCCCCCCTCGTCAACTCGTCAACTCGTCAACTTCTCCCCCCTCTCGTCAACTCAAAAAACAAAAACAATGAAAGATATTTTATCCGAAATCATCGCCCACAAGCGGATTGAGATAGAGCAGCAAAAGCAAGCAGTCTCCCTCAGTCAATTGCAAGAGCAAGCTGCTGCCATGATGCAGGAAGCTGTCGGAACCGGAGTTTCCGGTACAACGCCCGTCCACAGCATGAAGCGTGCACTCGCAAACTCTTCATCCGGCATCATTGCCGAGTTCAAACGCCGTTCCCCTTCCAAGGGCTGGATCAAGGAAAGCGCACAGGCCGATCTCATTCCACCTGCTTATGAAACAGCCGGAGCTTCCGCCCTCTCCATCCTCACGGATGAAAAGTTCTTCGGCGGAACTCTGCGTGACATCCGTACAGCACGCCCTTTGGTCAACATCCCGATCCTGCGTAAGGACTTCATTATCGACAAGTATCAGCTTCTGCAAGCCCGCATTGTAGGTGCCGATGCAGTGCTGCTCATTGCCGCCTGCCTCACACCTGATGAGTGCCATACACTCACCATGCAGGCACACGAACTTGGGCTTGAAGTTCTACTCGAAGTACACAGTACCTCCGAACTCTCCTATATATATAAGGAGACGGATATGGTCGGCGTCAACAACCGTAATCTGGGCAGCTTCGTCACCAACATAGAAAACTCTTTCCGCATTGCAGAAGAGTTAAAAAATGCTGTTGCTGAAATTGATTTTCAGACGCCTCCGCTGCTCGTTTCCGAAAGTGGTATTTCGCACCCTGAAACCATCCGTGAGCTACGCTCAGCAGGCTTCCGTGGTTTCCTTATGGGAGAGACATTCATGCGTACAGACGATCCCGGAAGCACATTGGAAGAACTCATTCACGGTATATAAATTTGGAAATTCACACATAATTTCATATATTCGTGATTTTTAAGGTACATAAGCCCATGAATACAATGATCAAAGTATGCGGAATGACCGATGCAGACAATATCCGCGATGTAGAAGTATTAGGTGTAGATATGATCGGTTTCATCTTCTATCCCAAATCCCCCAGATACCTGTACCAGATACCCAGGTACCTGCCTACGCTTGCCAAACGTGTCGGTGTCTTTGTCAACGAAACCAAAGAAAACATCCTTATGTATGTCGACCGTTTCGGCCTGAACTACGTCCAGCTGCACGGTGACGAATCACCCGAATATTGCCGCACCCTTCATTCACAGGGTATCCGGATCATCAAAGCGTTTTCCATCGCCTTACCCAAGGATCTTCTTGCCGTATCTGATTATGGAGGTTTCTGCGACTACTATCTGTTCGATACGCGTACCGTCCACTACGGTGGCTCCGGACAGCAATTCGACTGGAGCATTCTGCAACGTTACACTGGCAGTACCCCCTTCCTGCTTAGCGGCGGTATCAATTCTTACAGTGTCAAAGCTCTGAAAGAATTCCACCATCCCCGCCTTGCCGGTATCGATATCAACAGTCGCTTCGAAACATCTCCGGGCATCAAGGATGTGGAACGAATCGAACGTTTTCTCAAAGAATTAAGAACGAATTAAATTTAGAATAACATCATGAATCGTATAAATCAACTTTTTCAGGACAGCCCTAAAAACTTGCTGTCCATCTACTTCTGTGCCGGTTGCCCAACCCTGGAAGGTACTGCCGACGTCATCCGCACCCTCGAACGCAATGGGGTCCATTCTATTGAAATCGGTATTCCCTTCAGTGACCCGATGGCTGACGGCATCGTTATCCAGGAAGCCGCTACCCGTGCTCTCCGCAACGGTATGTCGCTGCGTATTTTGTTTGAGCAACTCCGCGATATCCGTAGTGATGTCCGTATTCCTCTCATTCTGATGGGCTATCTCAACCCTATCATGAAATTCGGGTTCGAGGCTTTCTGTCAAAAATGCGTAGAATGTGGTATCGACGGCGTTATTATTCCCGATCTTCCCTTCAAAGACTACGAAGAAACGTATAAACCTATTGCCGACCGTTACGACATCCGTGTCATCATGCTCATCACCCCCGAAACCAGTGAAGCCCGTGTCCGTGAAATCGACGAACATACCGACGGCTTCATCTATATGGTATCCAGCGCTGCTACTACCGGTGCCCAGAAAGATTTCGATAGCCAGAAGCAAGCTTATTTCAAAAAGATACAGGATATGCATCTGCGCAATCCCCGCATGGTTGGCTTCGGCATCAGTAACAAACAGACATTTGACGCCGCTTGTGCCAACTCTTCAGGTGCTATCATCGGCAGCCGATTCGTCACCCTGCTGAATGAAGCTGAAGGAGATGCAGAAAAGGCGATCACACAGTTGAAAGAAGGGCTGAAGAAGTGATTGGAAAGGAGTGGATTAGTGATAAGTAAATGACATTGTAATGGCAAAATGTCACTTATCACTAACCACTTACCCCTAATCACTATTTTTTTCCTATCTTTGCACCCAAAATAATCAAACCCGGTTATGTTTATGAAGACTGACTACCCATCCGTGTTGCTAATTTATACCGGTGGAACCATCGGCATGATAGAGAACCCAGAGACAGGTGCGCTTGAAAATTTCAACTTCGATCATCTTCTCAAACATGTTCCCGAACTGAAACGTTTCAATTATCGCATCTCTTCCTATCAGTTTGATCCTCCTATTGACTCTTCTGACATGGAGCCTTCGCTTTGGGCAAAAATCGTAAAGATTATCAACTACAATTATGATTACTTCGACGGTTTTGTCATTCTTCATGGAACCGATACCATGTCTTATACGGCCTCTGCTCTCAGTTTCATGCTTGAGAATCTGGCTAAACCCGTTATTCTCACCGGCTCTCAGCTCCCTATCGGCACTCTGCGTACAGATGGAAAAGAAAATCTTATTACCTCTATAGAAATAGCTGCGGCAAAGAATCCCGATGGTACCCCCATCGTTCCCGAAGTGTGTATATTTTTCGAGAATGAATTAATGCGCGGTAATCGCACCACAAAAATCAATGCCGAAAACTTTAACGCATTCCGTTCATTCAACTATCCCTCACTGGCTCATGCAGGTATCCACATCAAGTACGATGCACATATCATCCGTCGTCCTGATCCGACACGTCCCATGAAGCCCCATTATCTGTTTGATACCAACGTAGTTATGCTTACCCTCTTTCCTGGCATTCAGGAGAGTATCATCAACTCAGTTCTTCACGTCCCCGGTCTGAAAGCAGTCGTACTCAAAACCTTCGGTTCCGGTAATGCCCCTCAGAAGGAATGGTTCATCCAGCAACTCAAAGATGCTACCGAGCGCGGTATCATTATTGTAAATATTACCCAATGCCAACGTGGCATCGTTGAAATGGGACGTTACGAGACCGGTCTGAAACTTCTCCAGGCAGGCGTTATCAGTGGCTACGACAGCACCCCCGAATGCGCAGTCACCAAACTTATGTTCCTTCTCGGCCATGGTCTCAGCCAGGCAGAAATCCGTTACCGCATGAACTCCGACCTTGCGGGAGAAATCACCAAAGCATAAGCCATAGCCAGACGGCCTTAAAGGCTAAAAAAATCAACTTTCCCCTTCTTTCCAAAATTCCGATAACTATAAAACTATTAAAGTTAAAAGGAAAAATGAGCAATCAGCTGTTACATAGGCTGAAATGTTCACTAAACATATTTTAAGTAAAACGCGATCAAAGTTGTTAAAAGACATAATTTGCAACTAAAACTTGAATAATTTATTTATCTTTGAACCACAAAAGCTAACCAATATAACATTAAAATAAGAGAAGTATGAAAATTTTAAAACGCTATTACGCAATTATTGCCCTCGTAGCCCCCTTATTATTAGCGGCTTGCGCGGATAATGATGTGTATAATCCCGACAAGGTACGCCCTGTCCCCCCCGTTGAGAATCCTTTGGGAGAGGACTTTGTAGCCCCAACTGGTTTCGACTGGTCAATGATTACTACTGTCAAGTTGAACATCGAAGTCAAAGATGAGTTCAACGGAATGTACAACTATTTGGCAGAAGTTTTCACTACTAATCCGCTGACCGATGCAACTGCAACTCCTATTGCTGCAGACTATGCAAAGGCTGGAAAAAATTATGTTGTAGAAATTAGCATCCCTAAATCCATAGAACGAGTTTATGTTCGTCAAACTGATCCGAAACAACGCAAGGAAGTTTATGAATTCGTTGTTCCGGGAAATGGAGAGACATTAAATTGTAAACTGTATTATTCAGGAGGTACCACTACGAGAGCTGGTACTGGTAGCACTTCGGCCGCTAATGCTGCTATTGCTGCAGGTTTTAAAGAGCTGGAAGACAACAATTACACAGTAGAAACCCCTGATATCCCGACAGCTCCGGACAAATCGGACGATCCTGTGAGCCAATACGATAAAAATAAGTTCAATGATGGAGCAAGAATCGTTGTCCCAGCTGGAGAAGTAAGCAGTGTAATCTACCAGATGGCCAGCGGTAAAGGTACGATTTTTGTAAAAGGTACATGGAAAGTAACTAATATCTATTCTAACTTTGACATTTACGTATTAAACGGAGGTAAAATAGAAATTGCAACTCCAAGTAATAAGACGTTTACAACTGTTTCTAAATTTGTTGTAGAAAAAGGCGGTACAGTTGAATGTACAAGTAATTTTGCTGCCAATTATGGTGATTGGTTCATTGGAGGAGACTTTATTGCAAATGGAGACGTAACATTTGGAGCATCAACTTCATCAGTGACTATCGCCTCCGGTGTAACTATGTCCATCAACAACGGTACACTCAAACCATGTAGTAAGGTTTATAAGAATTTTGGTACGATTACGGCTGCCACTATTACTGCAAATATGGGTTCATATCCGGAGATTTACAATGCCGGTACAATCGAGGTTGCCGGAGTCATGGACCTTGTTAAAATGAACTTCATTAATAAAGGTGAACTTACAGTTGGACAATGGTTCAAGGTAGATGGCAGCAAAGTTCTGAACAAAGGTCAGATTTCATCTCAAAATCTGGAATTTACTATTAGTAGCTTTAGTAATCATGGAGCAATTTTAGTAGATGAACAAACAGGTGTTATAAAGACTAATAACACATCAAGTGGTAGTTTCATAGTCAATCATGACAAAGGAATTATTAAGGGATATCACCTGAGTGGAGGAGTTTCTGTCTATAATGATAGTTATGGCGAATTCACAATTTTCGAAAATTCTTCAGTTGATATACTATACAATAGCTGCGCACTGATAGTGAAAGAAAAATTCAATTGGGGAAATGTGACGCTCGATAATGGTTCCATCACCGGAGAAAGACCTGAAAATCTGAATACATCCGAAAGCAATGCTGACCAGTGGAAACCGGTTCCAGTAGTTATGAGTAATGATAGCCCGATACAATACATCCTGAAGAACGGTTCAGTAATCAAAGCTACTTTGCTACATATCAATAGGACTCCAAGCAATTTCAGGGGAGAAGGAAGCAATCCTTCTTTGTTGCAGGTTGGAGGAGTGCGTATATCTCAAGGAGGCGACACTAATTTAAAGGATCTGGTTATAGAAATGCCTGAAAACGCATTTACCTATGATCCTCCTTATAATGGCATAAATAATGCCAAATGGCTTACAAGCGGATGTTCAACTACCGGATGGGGAGGATCAAAGAATACATTCTCTACTTGTGGTGGCTATTACTATTCTGGTAACGAAGGTGATCCCGACCCGGAAGATCCCGAAAAACCGGATGTAGAGGATAAAACCATTTATACTTACGCCTTTGAAGATCAATGGCCTGCTTATGGTGACTTCGACATGAATGACATTGTTGTCACTATCAATAAGATGACCATTACCGATAGCAAGAAGTTAACCATTCAAGGAAACATACGTGCTGTTGGTTCCAGCCGTAAGACTGGTGTAGGAATCCAGTTCCTGAATGTAAGTAGCAGTGGAGCAACTTTAAGTGGAAAGGTACAAAGCGGAACTCCGGTTTTTGAAAGTGGACAAAGCAATCCAGTTGTAATCCTCAGTACTAATGCACATAAGTATTGTAATCCTTCTATTGCGGATGATGACTTTACGTTCTATTGCACGGATCTAACTGCCGGAAATACATACAATTCCGGAGATGGAGCTGCGTTCGAAATAGCAATGACATTATCTACAGACGAAGAAGCAAAGAAAGCTATGAATGTCAAGAACCTGGATGTATTCATTATCAGTAAAGAAGCCCAAGGGAATGTAGGACGTACGGAGATACATATGGCTAACTATGCTCCTACCAATTTAGCTACCACAGCTTTATTTGGAATGGGTAATGACGCTTCTGCACACAATAGTATGCTTAATGTCGGCCAAAAAGGCTACTATATTAGTACTGAGGGTTTGGCATGGGGTATTTGTATTCCTGGTACAGAAGTGTGGAAATGGCCAAAAGAATATAAGATAATCACAGCTGTTTATCCCGGATTCAAAAACTGGGTAATCAATGGTGGACAAGCGGAAGATTTAGGTTGGATCTCTAACCACACCAGCGATATCTTTGTAAAACCTTGATAAGTGAACATCAAAACAATTTTTATCTTAAAGCCGGAAGTGTACTTCCGGCTTTTTTTATCACAATCACCAGAAAAACAACATTCCTTTCACAAAAAAGGCTAAAAAGCCATAAAAGTTAAATATTCTATTTATATTTGTTGCGTAAAAAAGCCAACCGATATTACACGATTAAAAATTATAGTTATGAGAATAAGAAAACACGATTGCTTAATTATCACCCTTGTAGCCCCCCTATTTTTAGCAGCTTGCGCGGATAAAGATGTGTACAACCCGGACAAGGTTCGCCCCGTAGCCCCTGTTGAGAACCCCTTAGGAGAAGACTTTGTAGCCCCCGACGGCTTTGACTGGTCAATGATTACCACTGTCAAATTGAATGTTGAAGTCAAAGATGAATTCAACGGACAGTACAATTATCTGATAGAAGTATTTACTTCCAATCCATTGTCAGACAAAACAGCAACGCCACTTGCTGCTGGATATGCCAAAAGTGGAAACAGTTATATAACAGAGATCAGTATACCTAAAAACTGCAAACAAGTCTTTGTACGCCAAACTGACCCTAACCAACGGAAAGAAATCTATCAATACACTATACCAGAAAATGGAGGTACACTAAATTGTAAGTTATATTATGCTACAACGACTACACGTACCGAAACATCCGAGAGTACTTCTGCCTATGAAGCAGCAAAACAAGCCGGAATAATAGAGCCTGAAGTACCTGACTATAAAGATAATATTGACGTACCATCAAAATCTGATCAACCAACAAATGATTGGGGGTCCGGCATGACATTCGATAATGGAGCCAAATACATCATCACAGAAAATTACACAGAAATATCTCCATTTACTAAAGATATTCAAGTAAATGGTAGAATGAGTATCTATGTGAAAGGTACATGGAAAATCAGTACCACTTACTATGCTTTTGATATATATGTATTAGATGGTGGAAAAATCATCAGTGACAATGGACTTACATTCGATAACAAACCCAATCTGACAATAGCCCCCAAAGGACTTTTAAATATAAAAGGAACATTTAGCTTCCAGTGTAGCAAGATTGTAAATTTTGGTACTATTAAAGCTGCATCACTCATTAATCCGGGAAGTGCAGGAGAGTTCTACAACAACGGAGTTATTGAGACCACCAATCAGATAGCCCTCAATAAGACAACCTTTTTTAATTGTAATAAACTCGAAACGCCCCAATTAAACCTAGTTGACGCAGCCTTTGTGAACAAAGCAGATCTAAATGTAAAAGGGAATATCTCCATGAACGGAGGAACTCTGTTTAATAGTGCCAATATTTCTTTCAACAATGAGCCAAGTGGCCAAATCTGGACAAACAATGGCACAGGAACAAGAATTATTAATCATGATAAAGCTCAAATCAAAGGCTATGCCGTAAATACCGGACTTGCTTTATACAATGACGGCACTATTGAAGTTTTCAATTTCAACAGTGGAGGTTCTGGAGATCTTATATACAATGCTTGCATGATGATTATTAAAAATAATTTTTCTTTCAGAGATGTAACATTGAATCATGGTTCCATAACTGCAGGACTAGAGAATGAAGCATGGATGCCGACTCCTACTATATCTAATGAAAATGATGCTAAATTTAATTTACTAAATGGCTCTATCATTAAAGCTAGGACGTTAACTATAAAGAGCGGAAACAACCGCTTTATCGGAGGAAACACAGGTACAAAGACTAATAAGTCTATGATAAAGGCCCAACTTATCAAATATAATTGGACAACCCATCTGGAAGGGAATTTAGTCGTAGAAGGCACTCCAGACTACTCTCAAGCAAACAATAATGCAGACTGTCTTAAATCAGATCAAGGCATCATCCAAACAGGTTTTGATGAATCTAAATACGAAATTGAAACCTGCGGTGGCATCATCAACGAAGGTAATTCCGGTGATCCCGATCCCGTAGATCCTCCCAAACCGGATACAGGCGACAACACCATCTATACTTATGCTTTTGAGGATCAATGGCCCGCTTACGGTGACTTTGACATGAACGACATCGTTATTACTATTGACAAGATGAATATAACTGATGGCAAGAAGTTAACCATTCAAGGAAATGTACGTGCCGTAGGTTCCAGCCGTAAGACTGGTGTAGGAATTCAATTCTTGGATGTAAGCAGTAGTGGAGTAACCTTAAGTGGAAAAGTACAAAATGGATCTCCTGCCTTTGAAAGCGGACAAGATCACCCGGTTGTAATTCTCTGTACTAATGCACATAAGTATTGCAATCCTTCTATTGCAGATGATAACTTTACGTTCTATTGCACGGATCCAACTGCTGGAAGTACATACAATGGAAATGGAGCTGCGTTTGAAATCGCGATGACATTCTCTACAACTGAAGAAGCTATGGAAGCCATAAAGATCAAAAATATAGATGTATTCATTATAAGTAAAGAAAGCCAGGAAAATACAGGGCGTACAGAAATACACTTGCCCAATTATGCTCCTACCCAATTAGCCACTACTACTTTATTTGGAATGAGTAACGATGCTTCTGCACGCAATAACATGCTTAATGTTAACCAGAAAGGGTACTATATCAGTACTGAAGGTTTAGCATGGGGCATTTGTATACCGAGTACAGACGTATGGAAATACCCCAAAGAACGGAAAATGATTACAGATGTCTACCCTGATTTCAAAGGTTGGGTCACAAGCGGTGGAGCTAACAATACAGATTGGATATCCAATCATAATAATGACATTTTTATAAAACCCTAATCACCGATATGAAGCAAATTTCATAAAAAAGTCAGAAAACATCTGACTTTTTTATGTCTCGCTTTACAGAACTGATCAATTACACTCTTTTCCTCCTTATCAAGAGCCTAAAAAGCGGAAAAACATTATTTGATGATTCTAAAGAGAAAGTTGTTTCATCTGACCGAGGGATATCTATTAAAAAGAGTTAATTATATGATTTTTCTCTCCCTATACAAATACAATTAGCGCAAATAAGCGTATTTTTGCTTATTATCAAACGAAACAAATGTATTGACGAAAAAAGAATAAGATAAAACTGCCTTCATCGCTTGTAAAGCCCATAAAGAAAGCAGTTTTTTTTATGAACAAAAAACTTATAATATACAAAGCAGGTAACAGAATAATATAAATAGCAATAATGAAACAGATATTATTAGTAGATGATAAAGCCTCTATAGGCAAAGTGCTCTCTATGTACTTGGGAAAAGAGTATGATTTTGTATACTGCGAAGATCCCTTGAAGGCAATTGAGTGGCTACATGAAGGTAATGAACCCGACTTGATCATATCAGACATACGTATGCCGAAAATGAGCGGTTCAGAGTTTCTTAAATACCTCAAGGACAATGAGCTCTTCAAACATATCCCCGTTATGATGCTTTCAAGTGAAGAAAGTACTACTGAGCGTATCCGTTTGCTTGAAGAAGGTGCAGTAGACTACATCCTAAAACCTTTCAATCCCATGGAATTGAAAGTACGTCTCAAAAAGTTCATCTGAATCAACAACAAATACACATAGAGGGCATGTTATACTATATCTATATAGGGAATAATCGGATTATTATCGATCATCTGAGCAAAGTCACAGGAGGTATGTTCGTTGCCGTCTCTTCTCCCCAGAAAGCGGCTAAAGTAATCGATGGCATCCGAGACAGGTATAACATATCCATTCTTTACGAACAAACAGGGACGCGCGAGGCAGACTGTATTGAGATATCCTATTTGCGTAAGCGTTATCCCCGGGTTTACATCACTCTAGTAACCGAAGAGATGAAATCCGAAAACCGGAAAGCTTATCTGCAAGCCGGAGTAAACAACACCCTTCCACCGCATGCCGAAGAAGATAGTATTCAACATATGAATACATACCTCAGAGCCCGCAAAGAGAGTAAGTTGAAAGAATTTAGCGAAACGCACCGTAAAGTACTGAACACTTTCCATCTACCTTTATGGAAACGTACGTTTGATGTACTTTTTGCAAGTGCAGCCGTCATCATTCTTTCTCCTGTATTGATAGGAACTGCCATTGCAATCCGTATAGAAAGTAAAGGAAAGATTATTTATAAATCGCAACGTGTAGGTTCTAATTATCAGATTTTCGACTTTCTGAAATTCCGTTCCATGTACACTAATGCGGATAAGCGGTTGAAGGAATTAAATGCCCTCAATCAATATCAAATAGAAGAGGTTGAAAGTTCTGACGAAGCCCCTGAGATTCGCTTCGACGACCTTTCTGGAACACCGGATGAAGAAGAAAGTTTGTTGATTTCGGATGATTTTGTGATTTCCGAAGAAGATTTCGCGAAAAAGAAAGAAAAGGCTCTGAACAATACGTTCATCAAACTGGAAAATGACCCACGTGTAACGCGTATAGGACGTATCATCCGTAAATACAGCATTGATGAATTGCCACAGTTATTCAATGTATTGAAAGGCGATATGAGTATTGTTGGAAATCGGCCACTTCCACTCTATGAAGCGGAATTGTTGACCAGTGATGCCTATATAGATCGCTTTATGGCTCCAGCAGGTTTAACAGGGTTGTGGCAGGTTGAAAAACGGGGTGGAACCGGCAAAATGTCTGCTGAAGAGAGAAAACAGCTGGATATTAAATATGCAAGAGATTTTTCGTTTTGGCTGGATATGAAGATCTTATTCAGAACTCTAACTGCATTTGTCCAAAAAGAAAATGTATAACTATAACAATAGAATAAGAATTGTTAAATTGCAAATAAGAGAAATGATAAGAAAATATACCCAAATTGTAATTTGCTGCATATCCTTTATCGGATTGTGCGCGTTTTCACCATATGCATCATCACAAGAGAGTATGACGCGTGAGGAACGTATCAAAGCTTTGGAAAGGCTAAAAATGGAAGATGAGAAAATAGAGGCTAATACAATAGGGCTGATTACCAAAAACGCACCTATAGAAATAGAGAAATTAGAACTTCCTCCACTTTCTGTTTTTTTGGACGCCGTAGTTGAAAATGCTACTGTGAAAAGAGCCCAGTCGCAAGTAGAACAAGTTAAGACTAAATACCGATTAGAAAAACGAAGTTGGTGGAACTATTTCCGTCTTAATGGTATGTATTCATATGGCCGATACAATGTCATTGGTAACGCCAGTGATGAATTTACCCCTATGTATCAAACAACAATGTCAAGTGCACAACATAACTTTAATGTAGGAGCCAACGTCGGTTTTAGTCTCGGCGATATTATAAATCGTCCATTAAAATTAAAAGATTATCGCTACCAGATAGAACAATTACAGTATACCAAAGAAGAGGTTATGGAAGATCGACGTTTACGCGTATTAGAGGCATACAATGCAGTAACGGAACAATTAGCCACAATTAGAGCAAAAGCAGAAACTGCAGCTTTGTATAACGCGCAAATGAAAATTTCTGAAAATAATTTTATACAGGGAAAGATGGATATCATTTCTCTTTCTTTAGAGCGTTCACGACGTGCAGGTGCTGTAACTAGTTACGAACAAAGCCGAGTAGCCCTACACAATTCGATTGTGCTATTAGAGATGCTGACTAATGTGAAAATTTTAAAAGAAAAAAGATAGAGCCCTATGGATATAATGTTATTCATATCACAGTTCCTATACCGTATTCGCTACTGGTTATTATGGGGAACTCTTTTTGTTACAGGATTGGTAATTTACTTCACCCAATTTCTACCATATAGTTACACTGTGACAAGTAGTATCTATGCCGGCGTAACCAATTCGACTTCCCTTGATGGTTCTTCTATTAATTATATGGTTATAAATAGTACTTTTGATAATCTAGTCAACCTTGGTAAGTCACGCGGAACATTAGAAAAAGTATCTTTGCGTCTATTAGCAAACTCGTTAACTTTTGGTGAAGAATGGAAAGATAACCAATACATCCAAGCCAAGCATTATCGACAATTACTCCAAATTACCCCAAAAGAAGTGTTGGCATTAGTTGACCGAAAAGATGTTGAAAAGACATTAGCTAATCTAACCGCTTATCGTAAACCAGATAATAATAATTTCATATATTCAATTTTCAATCGTCCTGTTGCATTTTATAGTGCAGCAGCATTGGATGGCATTAAAATAAAACGTGTTGGAAATAGTGATATACTTGAAATTGAATATACGTCTGCAGACCCGGGCATTACTCAAAAGACTGTTGCCATTTTAATAGATGAGTTGATCAAGGCATATGAAATTCTTCGATATAAATCTACCAATGATGTTATTGCCTATTTCATGGAACAAGTTCGACTTGCTAAACAAAGAATGAACGAGGAAGAAGATGATTTAATGCATTATAATGTACAAGAACGTATCATTAACTATCCAGAAGAGACAAAAGCACTAGCGGGAACTCGTTATGAAGTTGAAGATCGTTTGGAAGAAGCCGAACGTATCTATGAATCTGCAGTAAGCTTACGTAACATGCTGGAGGATAAAATGGATATACGGGCCCAGATCATTCGCAATAATACAAATCTATTGCAAGAACTAAACAAGGTTAGTGCTTTGAATCAAAGTATCATGGAACGAGAAATTTTCACTTCTGACGATACTATGCCTACAGATGAGAACATACGGAAGGAAAAAGAGGCATTAAAAAAAGCAGAAGATAACATCAGTCATATATCAGACAATTTAAATGAATTCAATTTCACCAAAGAAGGCGTTGGCATTCAAGATATGGTGGTAGAATGGTTGGCAGCCTGTATAAATGAAGCTAAAGCCAAAGCTGAGCGCGAAGTATTAAAGAAACGCCAGTTAGAAATATTTGATCAATATAGCCACATGTCTCCAATCGGAACACAGGTTAATAGAAAAGAACGTGCAATAGGCATTGCGGAAGATAATTACCGTACCCAGTTAAGAGGGCTAGCTGATGCAAATCTGCGCCTGAAAAATATAGAGATGAGTACTAGTAATTTGCAAACAGTAGCTCCACCCGATTTTCCGTTAACAGATAATGGGCGTAGCCGCATGCTTTATATTCTATTAGCCCTTATAGGAAGTATTGTATTTATCATAACCTATTTCTTGCTAATTGAGTTATTAGATCGTACTCTGCGTGACCCGATTCGCAGTAAACGCCTCACTGGCTTACCTGTAATTGCTGCTTTCAATGGCATTAGTAATTTAAAATTCCGTGGCTTCTTGAAAGTATGTAATCGTATTGCTGCTGCTTACAGTTGTCATCGGTTAAATCAATATTTATCCCCTAATCGTCCTAACGTCATCAACTTGATTAGTGTAAACAGCCGTGAGGGCAAGTCTTTTCTTTCTAAATACTTTATGGAATATTGGAAATCAGAAGGCTTGCGTGTACGTTTAGTATGTTATGATGTTGACTTTGAAGCAAGCAGTAGTAAATATGTACAAGCAGAGCAATTATCAGACTTTTGGAATTTGAACGAAGCAGAACAAATACCAGATATTATCTTAGTAGAATACCCTCCTATCAAAGATGCTGCTATTCCTTTACCTGTGCTTCAAAAAGCTGATGTGAATCTGTTAGTGGCTAATGCTTGTCGTTTATGGCGTAATAGTGATAAAACAACGATTGCTCCTATTAAAGAAGCATTGAAAGATACTCCATTTATGCTTTATCTGAATAATGCTGATAGAGATGTAGTGGAGTCTTTCACTGGCGAATTGCCTCCCAAAACTCCAACTCACTCATTCTTCAGCAGGTTGGCCCAACTAGGTCTGACATCTAAGAAAAATGAAGTAAAATAACAATTTAAAAGAGAATAGAATAATGGCATATAACAGCCGATACCCCATTCGCGAATTGCCTCCACAAGCAGTACTTGTTTCTGTACTGTTGGTGGGGTTAATAGCTATTACATATGCCATCATTACTCAAAAACTATTAATTGCCGCTATTATTATTAGCATGCCCTTAGCGGCTATTATATTATTTTATGGACTCCAAGCTCCTCGCTTCAGCTATTTAATATATGCCACGTATTCGTTCTTTTTTATCGCAATAATGCGCTATACACGCACAACAGGGTTAAGTGTAATTCTAGATATACTTTTGGTATACATGGCGATATCCATACTTTTCTCCTTTCTTCGAAGTAAGGCAGACATAAAGTTAACGAATGCCATAAATATATTGACCATTAGTTATATTCCTTGGATATTGTTCATTTTGTTTCAGTTCTTAAATCCGGGAATACAATCCGAAGGTATCACAAAAGGAATTCGCATCATGATATTGGAGACATTTGTGCTTTATATAGTCTCATCTTTACTGGCTGACAAACCCAGAACATTAAAAATAGGATTAATAACTGTAGGAGTATTCGTTACAATCGCATTTTTCAAATTATGGTGCCAGAAACATTTTGGTTTCGATTATGCCGAAAGAGAGTGGCTTGTGGATACTGAAAGCTGGAGAACACATATAATAAATACAGGAATCCGCTATTTTTCCATTTTTACTGATGCCAGTAATTTTGGGGCATGTATGGGACTTATAACAACTGTATATGCTATTATCGGTATACATACACATAACAAACGATTATTATACTTTTACTTAGCTGTAGCGATAATGGGGTTAATCGGTATGTTTATGTCCGGCACGCGTGGTGCTATTATAATTCCTATAGCTGGAAGCGCACTCTACTGCCTCCTCTGCAAAAATATAAAAATATTTGCAACTACGGCACTTGTCGGTATATTCATCTTTTCATTTTTTGTATTTACTAATATTGGAGAAGGAAATTCTTTTATACGACGCATGAGAACCTCTTTTCGTCCTACAGAAGATGCATCTTTTAATGTTCGTTCCGAAAACCGTAAAGAAATTGCAATATATCTAAAAAATCATCCATGGGGAGTTGGTATAGATGAAAGTATTCCTAAGTTGTGGAAGAAAGGAGATCTATATGAAGAAGGAACTCTCCCACCCGACTCTTACTATGTAAGAATATGGATACAAACCGGTTATGTGGGGTTGAATCTTTACCTTGCCATATTAATTGTAGTGATACTCCGATGTTGCTACATTGTCATGTTCCGCATCAAGAACAAGGAATTACATCATATACTGGCAGCTTTAACTTGTGGAGTCTTCGGAATATGGGTTAATGGCTATACAGGCGAAGCTATGAACACAGCTCCTACCGATTTTCTCATAGTTGCTTCATTAGCATTCATTATGAACGGCCCTTATATAGACAAACAGATTACTCAAGAAAAATCAATATAAAAACAAGTAATATCATATCATGAGCGAGATTTTTTCCATATTCAATCCCGATTGGTGGGTAGATGAAAACAACAATGCTTTACAAATTGCAGATGCCATTTTGTTCTTGTTGCTGAGCATTCCAGTGTTATATCTTTTTGTATGTGCACTTTTTTCGTTGGGGAAATACAAGAATCCCTATCCTCCTGCTAAAGTACACCACCGTTTTCTTGTATTGTTTACAGTATTACGTAATGGTAAAGAAGTGATTCACTCTATAAATAGTTTCTTGGATACTCAACTTTATCCACGTGATAAGTATGACATAGCCGTTGCAGCGACTCAATTGCCGGAAGAGGATTTAGTAACTCTGCTTCAGATGCCAGTTAACATTGTTGTTCCCGATAAAGAACAATGCACGAAAGTTTATGCTATCCAGCAAGTTATGGAGCGTTATTCTCCTGCAGAGTACGATATGGTTATTATTTTTAATTCTGATAATCGAATTGTTCCTAATGCATTAAACTTGTTCAACAATGCATACTATTCCGGATGCGATGCTATCCAGGCGCACCGAATGACCGAAAATCTAACTACCAGTATTGCCGTATTAAATGCCACCAGTGAAGAAATTAATAATAATATCTTCCGTAAAGCGCATACACGCATGGGATTTTCTTCTGCATTAATAGGTTCAGCTATGGCATTTGATTTTCCAATGTTCCATGAAATAGCACCTAAACTGAAAGGTTCTGATTTAAGTAAAGCGATGGAAACAGCACTGTTACAACAGAACATCTACACGGAATATATGGAAGAAGTAGTATGTTATAGTAAGAAAGAAGAAAGTGCCAATGGATATGAGGCCCAACGTATTGGTTGGCTCCGTTCACAGTATAGCAGTACTATCCTCGCACTAAAAAAACTGCCGATAACTCTGCTTAAAGGGGAATGGGACTACGCTCTCAAACTTTTCCAATGGTTAATGCCGTCACGCTTTCTACTTATAGCTCTTATCACCTTATGTGCCATTGGTATTACCCTCCTTGATTGGACACTTAGCTTTAAATGGTATACCCTTTTGGGTGTCATTATTATTACATTTATAATGGCGCTACCGGATGGAGAAGTAAACAAACGGTTCAAACACTCCATATGGGCATTGCCAATCTTAGTATTTGCAAGTCTATTTAGTCATATTACACGTTTCTTCCAAAAAAAGAAAACTCCCAAAGACAAAAAGACAGAAGAGTCTGAAAATAAATAGAAAACATGAAGATAGCTATTGAAGCGCAACGTATTTTTCGCCCCAATAAACACGGTATGGACTTTGTTGCATTAGAAACCATACGTGAATTGCAGAAAAGGGACGACGGTAATGAATATTACATTATTGTCGCTCCCGGGGAAGATCGCTGCTTGGAAGAGTCGACAAATCTATCCATCATAGAGCTAAAATGTCCAACTTATCCTCTTTGGGAACAGATAGCGTTGCCGCGTGTACTAAAACGTTTAAAAGTCGATTTACTTCATTGTACTTCAAACACAGCTCCCTTGTGGTGTCCCGTACCTCTGGTTCTGACACTGCATGATATAATCTATTTGGAACCGAGACAACACCGAAGTCCTTCCCTTTATCAGGAATTAGGTTGGCATTATCGTCGAATCATAGTACCACGTATTTTAAAGAAATGCAAAAAAATAATAACGGTCTCACATTTTGAATGTAATCGTATCCGTAAAGCATTAAATATTCCAACAGAACGTATTACAGCAATATATAATGGATATAATACTCACTTTTTTCCACAGGATAAAATTGATATGCGTATAGTCCACCAATATATTCCAGAAAAGGACTTCCTATTCTTTCTCGGTAATACCGATCCTAAAAAGAATGCTGTGCGTACTTTGAAAGCATATAGTCTATATCTGCAACAGTCCGGCATAAAGCGACCGCTTCTAATCGCTGATTTGAAAGAAGAATATATTGATAACTTGCTACAGCAAGAGGGAATCTCTGATATTAAATCATATCTATATTATCCAGGTTACATTGCCAACCATGACTTGGCAACACTTTATAATGCAGCTTTTGCATTCCTCTACCCATCACTCCGTGAGAGTTTTGGTATTCCAATGATAGAAGCGATGGCGTGTGGAGTGCCCATCATTATCGGAAATACTTCCGCAATGCCTGAAGTTTCCGGTCCGGGTGCATTAGCCGTCGACCCATACAAACCGGAAGAGATCGCCAATATGTTATTAAGATTAGAGGTAGATGAAACTTTATATCTGAAGCAAAGAAATTATGGATTGCTTCGGGCACAACAGTTTTCATGGGCAAAGACTGCTAATGAATTAGTCCAACTATACCACAGTCTGAGATTATGAACCTGTTTAATCAGCAAAATATGAAAGCTCTTTTTCTCGTTTTTTACGGTTTTCAAGAGTACAACGGAATCAGTAAAAAAATAAAGTATCAGGTGAATGCCTTGAAAAAGTGCGGTTTGGACATCCGAACTTGCTATTATGAAGTTGCACCTGATGGGAGCAGACAATGGCTAATAGATAATAAGACACTAACAAATCTTGGTAAAGGCATTATAGCTAAGCTAAAAAAACGCATATCCTTCCACCCTATCATCCGCTATGTGGAAGAAGAAAACATATCACTCATATATATACGTTCCTATCACAATGCCAATCCCTTCACGATACATTTTGTGAAAGAATTAAAGAAAAGGAATGTGAAAATTCTCCTGGAAATACCAACCTATCCTTACGATCAAGAGTATTTTTCAGTCAAAGAGAAGATACAATTGTATACCGACAAATTATTTCGCCATACATTTTGCAAATATATCGATGCCATTGTAACTTTCTCCAATGATACGGAGATTTTCGGCCGTCGCACTATACGGATTTCTAATGGCATAGATTTCAGCAATATCCCACTAAGAACAACTGTACATGATTTAAAAAAAGAACTGCATCTAATAGGTGTGGCCGAAATACACTTTTGGCATGGCTTCGACCGTTTAATCAAAGGGCTGGGAGAATACTATAGTAATCATCCTGAATACAAAGTCTATTTCCACCTTGTAGGTAATATTACCGGTGAAAGAGAAAATCAAGAAATTAGAACTCCCATACGTAAATACGGATTGAAACCATACGTCATTTTGTATGGAGCACAACACGGTGAAGCACTAAATGCTCTTTTTGAACAAGCAGATTTTGCTATTGGCAGTTTAGCTCGCCATCGTAGTGGAATATACAATATTAAAACATTAAAAAACAGAGAGTATGCTGCACGAGGTTTTTCCTTCATCTATTCAGAGACAGACGAGGACTTCGACCAAATGCCTTATGTACTAAAAGCCGTTGCTGACGAAAGCCCTATCAACATTCCGCAATTAATATCTTTTTGCCGTTCGCAATCTGTATCACCGCAAGCGATAAGAGATTCTATCCGACATCTATCGTGGGAAGAGCAAATGAAAAAGGTGTACGAAGACCGGATATTCCGGACCTCACAAAATATATAGTAACTTATGGCAAGTATCAAACAGCAAATGCTTTCGGGAGTATTCTATACGGCAATCGCCAGATATTCAGGCATTGTCATTTCTTTGATAATAACAGCTATATTGGCACGTCTGTTAAGTCCGGATGATTTTGGCATCGTAGCTGTAGCCACCGTTATCATCAACTTTTTTGGCATATTTGCCAATATCGGCATACCTGCCGCCATTATCCAGAATAAAGAGTTGACAAATAAGGATATGAATAGCATATATATGTTTACAATATGGATAGGAGGAATATTAAGTGTGTTATTTTTCCTATCTTCATGGAGCATTGCAACTTTTTATCAGGACAACCGACTTGTTCTCATCTGCCAATTATTATCTATTTGCCTTTTTTTTACTGCCGCCTCTATTGTGCCCAATGCTTTATTTTATAGAGACAAAGATTTCAAGTTCATCGCATTTCGCACATGCATTGTACAAGTAATAGCAGGAGTATTATCCATTTTAGCGGCTATTAAGGGAGTAGGTTTATATACATTGGTTATTCAACCAATTTTATCCGGTTTACTTGTTTGGATAATTTCATTGAAAAAATATCCCCAACAACTTCAATGGACTTTGGGAATAGGAAGTGTTCGAAAAATCTGGAATTACTCCATGTATCAATTTCTTTTCAGCATTGTAAACTACTTCACCCGTAATCTGGATAAACTTTTAATCGGAAAATATATGGGGCTAACACCACTTGGATACTACGAAAAATCATATCGTCTGATGATGCTTCCTTTGCAAAATATGACATATATCATTACTCCTGTAATGCACCCTATCCTGAGTGATTATCAAAATGATATGAACAAATTGGGACATACCCATGAACGTATTATGCGTCTACTGGCTTTCATCGGTTTTCCACTTAGTATAGTACTTCTTTTTTGTGCCAGGGAACTTATTTTATGTATTTTTGGAGAACAATGGCTACCTTCCATTCCTGTTTTCCAAATATTGTCACTCACTGTAGGTTTACAGTTATTATTATCTTCTTCAGGCTCATTTTACCAAGCAGGTAATGATACTCGAGGACTTTTTATTTGTGGAGCATTTTCTGCATTAACAAGTATAATTGGCCTCCTCATTGGGATCTTTTATTTTCACTCATTGGAAGCTGTGGCTTGGTGTGTTTTCATTTCATTTTGTTTAAATTTCATACAATGTTACTGGCAATTATATCGCTTTATGCTTCACAGAAGCCTCTTTTTGTGTTATCGCCAACTCCTATCACCATCAATATTAAGCTGTATTATAGGCTGCACATTATATTTTGTATCAAGACTTATCGAAGATTACAACATCATTCTATCCTTATTTTCTAAAGCAATTATTAGCCTCATTTTGTGGATCGTATACATACAGTTCACCAAAGAATATGATATATTTGCAAAAATAAGAAATATCTTAAACAGAAGAAGAAAATGAATACCAAGATCCTAACGGTTGTCCTCCCAAAAGTGTCTGTCATTATGCCAATATACAATACTGCACTTTATCTGCGCGAAGCACTAGATAGTATTTGCAATCAAACCTTACAGGAATTGGAAATAATTCTCATCAATGATGGCTCCACTGATCAAAGTCAGAATATCATTGAAAAGTATGCAGCTTGTGATCCAAGAATTCAATGGCATATACAACCCAACCAAGGGCAAGGGGTAGCACGTAATCATGGCCTACAATATGCTACCGGAGAATATATCTACTTCATGGACAGTGATGATATATTAGACACAACGGCATTACAACATTGTTATGATGCTTGCGAGTCTAAAAGATTAGATTTTGTTTTCTTCGATGCAGAGAAAATCATGGAAACATCCGCCTATCTACCAGGCTATAACAGAAAAGATAAAATCAGTGACAAGATATGGAAAGGTACAGAACTTTTAGAATATGAATTAGAGCAATATATATTTTCAGCTTCATGTTGCCTATGTTTTACCCGTCATTCATTCATTCAGAAATATTTCAATGGATTCCCTGCAGGTATCATTCATGAAGATCATATTTTTGTAATACAAATTCACCTAAATGCACAAAAAGTTGCATACATCAATCAAACTTTCTTTAAACGCAGAGTACGGTCAAATTCAACTATGACCAATAAATTCAGTATGCGTAACATAGAGGGATACAGTATCGTATGTTCCAAAGCTCTATTATTAAGTCAACAACATCCCGAATGGAGTTCTATTATAGATCGATATCTATGGCAAACTTTAAATGCCATTATATGGAATGCCCACAGAATGAGTTTTCTAGAGAAAATAGAAACAACCTGTCGTTTCCGACGTTTATCTTTTAATAAATACATTACTTTCAGGCATTGGTTGGTATTCTGGTTCAAACGTTCTCATAACCTCTCTCAAAAAAATAAGGAAAAAGAATGAAAGCAATTGTCTCTATTATCACAGTCAATTATAATGGCTTCATCGATACTTGTGAGATGATAGAATCTTTTCATAAGTATGAAACATACCCATACGAAATCATTGTCGTAGACAATGGCTCACATATGCCGGAAGATGAAGAATTACAAAAAAAACATCCTGATATTGTAGTAATAAAAAATGCAAATACTGGTTTTGCAGGCGGAAATAATGCAGGATTGAGTGTAGCAAAAGGACAGTACTTGTTTTTTATCAATAACGACACACTAATTAAAGCTCCAGTATTAAATACATTAATACAAAGGCTGGAGAGTGATAAGAAAAACGGCGGAGTATCTCCGATGCTAAAGTATGCTTACGCTCCTGATACTTTGCAATTTGCAGGCTTCACTCCATTCTCGTATATTACTCTGAGAAATAGTGCTATAGGATATAATGACAAAGACCAACCATGCTATCATGAAGCTTGTGAAACAGCATCATTGCATGGTGCCGCAATGATGGTTTCTCGTGAGGTACTCCAGAAAGTAGGTCCCATGAGTGAAGATTATTTCCTTTTTTATGAAGAATTTGACTGGTCCGCAAGAATATTACATACAGGATATAGGTTATGGTATGAACCGACTGCCGTAGTTTATCATAAAGAAGGTATGACTGCTAAAAAAGGGTCGCCACTGAGAGAATTTTATCTTTCACGTGCCCGGATACTATTCGCTCGTAAGAATTTTTTCGGTATTAGAAAGCTATTATCTTGTATATATATTTTCAGTATAGCTGCCCCTAAAAAAGCATTATTATATTTACTTCATGGGGAGCTAAACTTATCTAAAGCTGTACTACACGGCACAATTAATGGTATAATATCAAAATATAAGAAATCATAAGTATGAAACAAACTTATCCCTCATTTATAATATTTTGCATTTTATTTATATTAAACACCTTAACGGCAGTCATTTATAATCTTTGCAATGAGATATGGCTAATGATGCCTATACGACTTGGAGCTGCTCTCATCAATGGAGCAGGTGTAACGTTATTAACGGTACTGGCTATACACTATATACATAAATTGTTTCATATCAATCTAACAAAAATTGTTTTATTCATAGCTTATTTCTTTTTTGCTATAGAAAGTTTCCTATTACTAAACTTTTATTCTTTAATAACTCCTTCCATCATTATGGTTACTATGGAGACAAACCATTCAGAAGCATCCGAATTTTTTGTCTCCTATTTTGATATACATACATGTATGGTATTATTTTCTATATTAATCGTTGGTATATTACTTTTCTATTATTATAAGAAGCTGTTGAATATCCCTCTCCCTGCATGGTTGCACAAAAAAGCAATCTTAATACCGACCTGTACCCTAACTCTCCTAATATACGCCGGTCTTACATATTACATCACGCATATACGTCATATGACTTCTTACCAAGCATTGACTGGTATAGAACGCGTCTGGCATTCATCACAAAATGCAATGCATGACAGAGCCGAATACAGTAAATACCTTCAGCTGGTAAAACAAGATGCTCCAGTTCTCATTAGTAATTCCTCTGAAGTTCCTTATATAATAATAATATTAGGGGAATCTCTTTCCAAACTCCATATGGATGCTTACGGTTACCAATTGCCCACCACCCCCAAATTAAGCCAACGAATAACAAATAACGAAACTTTAAAATTTGACAGCGTAAGAACTCCTCGTACTGTTACATCAGAATCCATCCGACAAATCATGACTTTCTTTGATGATAGTTCAACAGCACCTTGGTACCAATATCATACACTTCCGGCTGTAATGGGGCAAGCTGGTTACTATACCTGTTGGCTCTCTAATCAAGACAGTTTTACAGTAGGTGATGATAATTCCACAGCAAGTATTGCTTCGACTTCCGACTGTGTCAAATTTTCTCATCAACGGCATGCTTCAGAAGAACGATATGGCTATTTCGATGGAGAGCTATTAACACTATTAGATCAAGAACTCAAACAACCTCATGAGAAAGCCTTTTTCTGCTTACATCTAATGGGATCACATCGCCGCTATACTAATAGGTATCCCACTGAATTCAGCAAATTCAGTATCAATGATATCACAAAAAATGTGAGTAATGAAAAGAAACGCACTATCGCTGAGTATGATAATACAGTATTATACAATGACTTTGTTTGTGATGAAATAATAAAACGCTTCCAAAACAAGGACGCCATAGTTTTTAGTTTTCCCGATCATGGTGAAGAAGTTTACGACACCCGCAATATGTGTGGTCACGGGTTATATAACCCAAGCCTCCCTATGCAGGAAATTCCTTTTCAGATATGGACATCTGACATTTTCAAAGAAAAACATTCCGATATAATCGAACGGATGAAAGGTGCAAGAAATAAACCTTTCAACACAGCAAATATCATTCATACAGTTATGGATATTTGTGGTATCCAGACAAAAGATTACGAAAACAAAAAAAGTTTACTAAATAATTAATGCAGTAACCGTTCGAACAAATCTTTCCACTGCTGCATTATGTTCTCTTTAGAGTAACGTAATACATTTTTTCTCGCGTGAATTCCCATCTGTTGTCTCAGAGTATCGTCTTGAATCAAACGACATATTTTCTGTGATAACAACTGTACATTCCCATTTTCAACCAATAAACCATCTATCTCATCTTTAATAATATCCGATGGTCCGTGCGGACAATCAAACGAAATACATGGAAGTCCGCAAGCCATTGCCTCTATCAATACCATACCAAATCCCTCAAAACGTGAACTCATGACATACATGGAACTTTCCAGATATTTTTGTTCAATATCTTTCACCGGAGCGCATAAAATAATATTTTGTTCAAGATGCTTCTGTTTAATACTCTGCTCAAAGTCTTTTTTTAAAACACCATCACCATAAATGAATAAATGCCAGTCCGGATAAGTTCGATACACAACTTCCCATGCATCAATCAGCATATCATATCCTTTTTGCTCATCATATCGACCAACACTAATAACCTTCTTCGACATGCAAGAACTAGTTTCTTGAGGATAGAAAGGCATAGAATTGGGTATCACAACTGCTTTTTTAGTTTTTCGCCAACTCTCTGCATCATATTGGGTTAACACAACCAAGGCATCAAAACTCTTTATAGCCTGTTCAAGCTTATGCGTCCATATTTTTCCTATTATTTTATACACAAATCCTTCATTGGCCATTTTATGCAGATTACGAATAAATGGTTTGGCAATATGGGCCTCGGCTATTTTTTTACTTCCATCTTGTATAGAATGAAGAAAATCAATATCACGGCTAATAGTTGTAATAGTAAAATCTGGACGAATGGTAAACAGTAACTTCTTCAACTTCTGCCTATACTCGTGCAGTAATGTAAGATAAACATAGGCGCGCTTCCAAATCGGCAATCCATATTGCCTATTAAAGTTTACATTTAAATCAATATGTTTAACTTTGGGAGATAATGGAAAAAAGAATGGCACATTATTCTGATGCGCAGTTACTACGTACATCTCATAACCAAAAACTTCTGCAAAGTAGTTGACCTTTTCAGTAATAACCCGATCAGCTCCCCCCACTGTATCCAAAGCCGGAAATAAATAGATTATTTTCATTGCTCAGTATTCTTTATTAAATTTGATTCCTCATCTTTATACTCCTCAGCAGATGTAAATACATGCTTTATTTTCGCAAATGCTTGCCGCATCCGCTTCCCAAAACTTCCCAATAAGGAGCCCCCTCCTACTGTTCCATATCCTGTTACTGCACGCACTTTAGAATTTCTAAGAAAGACAAGACGCCCATATTTACGAAGACCGAATGCCAGTGCCCCATCCTCACCACGAATGATGTGGGTACGAATGCCAACCTTTCTTGCCTCCTCTGTACGATATGCAAACACCAGGCCCCGGACGCTAAGTTCCGGACGTTTGAAAGACTGCAACCACAAATAGCAATCACGAGAAAGTGTATATAGGTAGAGTCCAACACGCGAATGCTGTTTATCAGGGTAATATCCCCATGTCGCACTAACCCCCATCACATCAGGATGCTTCTCCATAACATCAATCATAGCATCTACATAAGTGGGAGGATAAAGTGTATCTGCGTCAATATTTATGTGATATTTTCCACGCGCATTCATTAGTCCACAAAGGCGAGCATGCCCGCAACTATGTTGTAACTCTGTGTAAAATGGCAGATCAACAGCATGATAAATGTCAGCGGTACGATCTTTTGAATCATTATTCACACCAATGATTTCAATGGGATAGTGAGTTTTCATCTCACTCAGTGCCCACAAACAGGCCAGCAAATGCTTCTCTTCATTATAAGCAATAATGGAGACTGTTACTAAAGGGTGATTGCTCTGGAGTTTCTTCAGATTTGAACGTACCTCCGAAATTATTCCAGCAAAAGCTACCTCATCGAAACTTTTCTCATAAACCTGTAAATAACGACTATACCAACTCATAATCAAATTATATTAATTATCTCTATCCTGCATAGGATGAGAAAGTAATGATTCAAACAAATTCCGCCATTGATTTCCAATTATATCTATACAATAACGCCGAGCAGATTCCGCGGCCTGACGTCCCATTCGTTTACGCTCATCCTCATGTTCAATCAAATAACAAACTTTTTCAGCAAGATCATCTATGTTCTCTTTTTCAGCCAAGAAGCCATCTATACCATCTGAAATGATATTACGTGGACCACAAGGACAGGCAAATGACACCACAGGCAATCCACAAGCCATAGCTTCCACCAAGATCATCCCCCACCCCTCAAAACGAGAACTACATACAAGAATAGAACTCTCTCTCAATTTCTCTTCTATATCAGAAACAGGAAGCTCCAGTACACATTGATCAGTAAGAGAACGTTCATCAATCATACGCTGAAGCAGAGGACGCATCATCCCATCACCATAAATTCTTAACACCCAATCAGGGTGAACTTTAGCCACCTTTTCCCATGCCAGAATCAACAAATCAAAGCCTTTCTCTTCGAAATATCGTCCACCAGCGATCACTTGCTTTGCCTCACAAGTAGATTTTATTTGTGGCAGAAAAGGTACAGGATTAGGAATATTGCACACATTATTCACTTCAGTCCACATTTGTTTGTCTTCCTCTGTCAACACAACAAAAGCAGAAAGTTTACGCAATTCTTTAACTAACTGTGCACTCCAGTAATTTTCCACCCATTTTCCAATCCACCTTGGTAGATAATTTTTAGGTACCTTTCTATAATGCAGCTTACAAATATGCAATTCACCCACCTTGATACTACCATCTGTCAGAGAATTTAAGAAATTGATTTCACGGCGCAACATAGAAATTGTAATATCCGGTTTGTATTCGTTCAGAAACGCTTCTAACCGTTGTTTAAACAAATTCTGCTTTTTCCTATACACCCAAAAACGTCTCCAAAATGGATAACGATACATTTCCTCAAAGTTTATATCTAACTGCTTAACTTTTATGGAAGGATTCAAAGGAAAATAGGGCTTCTTGTCCCCACCATCCGTAATAATAATAGTAACTTCATATCCTGGCAACGTTGCCAAATAATTTGCTTTCAGCGTCAGAACACGTTCCATACCACCGGAAATGTACAACGTAGGAATACAATACACTAATTTCATGAATACGACCTCCTTATTTTAGCCTTTTTCTTGAGATATGAGTACAAATATAAGATTTCTTCTTGAACATTCCCTATTTTAAAGACATTTCTATACTCATAACCGATGAATATAGTGAAAAAAACGTCCGAGAGTTGGAACATACCGACTGACAAACATTACCTTTGCCGCGTTTTAAAAAAAATGTTTATTATGGAAAAAAATTCAAACTTACCGTCCAGGTTGAAGACAGTAAACCATGGATATTCGATGGCGTAACCACACACACAGACAAAAGATTAGTTTTAACCCAAATCTTTAAAAAAGTTCTCAAGACTTTATACAAAAGAGACAATGACGCCAGTTTTCGGGAATTCAAAGAGTTAGATCCCATTAAGAATATGATCAAAAGAATAGAAGAAGCTCTGAAAAACAAGAAAAAAGGAAAAAAGTAGTCCTCATTAACATCATTTAGCAGAAGTACGTTTTTTGACTGTTCAGGAAACGTACTTTGCTATATATCAATACAAAAATCAAAGAAACACCGTACCTAAATTGGCTTATTTGAGAATATCGAGTGCTTATCTTTGCACCGTCAAAAAAAAGGAAGACCCTACGAAAAAACGCCGTCGCCCCCACAAGCAACTCCGCTTTACGCAAGAATTTTTCCATAATATTTAATCTAATCAATGGTGTAAAAATGAAAAGAAACTTTTATCTGCAGCATTCGCTTATGGCCATGAATGATCCCCGAATGAGGAACTTGACCGAAGAAGAGGGCTTGAAAGGCCTCGGCGCTTACTGGATTATTATTGAAAAGCTGGCATTGTTGCCCGAACCCAGAGCGCAACTGGAATATTTGCGCCCTTTCTGCAGCAGCAAAAAAATATCCTTTGCCTACCTTACAAAAATCATTCTGGAATACGAACTTTTCAAACTCGAAGAGGACGGATATTTCTCCGCCAAAGAACTGAATCCCGTGAAAAAAAGAGAGAAAAAAATGGCGGAAAATGACGGAAAATTGACCGATTCCAAGCCAAAAAATGACGAAAAACAGCAAAAAATGTCCGGGAATAATTCAGAAATTCAAGCTGAAAATCCCGCTAACTCACTGGAAAACAGAGAATCCACAAAACAAACAACAGATTCATTTAAAGAGAATATAAAAGATATAATAACATCATCAGCAAAAGAAAAAGAAACTGCTGCTGATGATGATGCTAATTTTCCAATCGTCCGCCACAGTTCGTTGACCGTCTGCGATGGTTCCGGCCGGCCGCAACCGACGTTGCAACCCGTACGCCCCTGGCAGGAGTTGGTGGACGAACTGACAGAAAGAACGCCCTGGCTGGAAGCCGTCTGCATGCAAAGTGACTACGGAACGCTGCTGATGTGCCACATCAAAGAGGCCATGGGCTGCTTCAAACGGCATATTGAAATCTACGACAAGTGGCATGACCTGCTGACGCAGAGCGATGCACGTCGCTATTTCGTCAACTACACAAAGACCGGACAAACGGCTCAAGCCCTGCGTGCAACGCTTCTTGCCATCGACGCCCGGCAGCAGTCCGCCGCCCCACCCGACCTCCACCGCTACGAACAGCTCGTCAACGGCCGACGCACCTATCTGGGCTGTCCCATTCCCGATGATGCTCCGCCCCGACCGGATGCAACTGCTTTCTGGAACGAGGCAACGCATTCGTGGAACTCACAAAACGCCACACCTGAGCGGAGTAAACGCCACACCTGAACGTCTCCAATGCCACACTTCAGCAAGGCAAATGCCACACTTCGTGGTCGTCCAAGTGTGGCATCGGCACCCGCGAAATGTGGCATCACGGGCGTTGAAGTGCGGCATTAGAAAACATTCACCAAAAAAATAAACTTAAAAACAATTCAACTAAAATGAGAAACTTTCACCAGTACGGAATCGATACCAAAGGCCGCAACAGCGGCAAAATCAAAACCATCTGCCCCCAGTGCAACGACACCCGCGGACACAAAGGAGACAAATCGCTCTCCGTCAACCTGAGCGAAGGAGTATGCTACTGCCATCACTGTGGCTACAAACTCTACGTGCCCGACGATGCCGAAGAACGCCAACGTCAACAACGCCAGGAACAACGCCGGAAAGCCAGCCAACTGCCCTCGCACTTCCGCCGCCCCACATTCGACCCCGCAAAAGCAAAGTTGAGTGAAAAGCTGGAAAAATACTGGACGCAAAAACGCTGTCTCGCCCAGCACCTGCTCGCCGAACTGCGCATCACTGAAGAATGCATCAAACTACCGGGTAGCAATGAAATAGAGAATTGCCTCTGCTTCAATTACTTCGAGAACGGTGTACTCATCAACACCAAATACCGCAGTGCACTGAAACACTTCAAAATGGTGACTGGCGCCGAACTTATTCCCTACAATATCGACGCCATTGCCGACACTCCGGAGTGCATTATCACCGAAGGCGAATTTGATGCCTGCGCCTTCATGAGTGCCGGGCGGAAAGACGTCATCTCCGTGCCCGCCGGTGCACAGAGCAACCTCACATGGATGGACAGGTTCGTGGAGACGCACTTCGAACCAAAGAAAGTGATTTACATCGCTGCCGACGAGGACGGAGCCGGACAATCGCTACGCCATGAACTCGTCCGCCGCCTGGGAGCGGAACGTTGCCGCCTGGTACACTTCGGTCCCGGATGCAAGGACGCCAATGAACATTTAGTTCTTTATGGCGCTCAAAGTCTTCTCATCACTCTGGCACAAGCCGAAGAAATTCCGCTGGAAGGCGTATTCACCGCCGAGGACTACCGGGAAGACCTGCGTGCGCTCTTTGAGAACGGACTGTGCCGCGGTGCCGATACGGGGTGGGAAAACTTTGATGCGAACTGCACTTTCGAAACGGGGCGGAACGTAGTGGTATCGGGAATGGCGGGACACGGGAAATCCGAATTCGTCGACGAACTTGTCCTGCGTCTCTGCCTGCGCCATGAGTGGAAGATAGCCTACTTCAGCCCCGAAAACTTGCCGGTCAATTACCATCACGCCAAGCTGATTGAAAAGTTGACCGGACTGCAATTCGGACCCGGTCCGGGCATGACGGAAGAACTGTACAACCACGCCGTGAACTGGCTGACAACCAACGTGACGCACATCTTGCCGGGCACCGAGGCCTACACCATCGACCACATCCTGGAGAAAGCCCGCCAACTGGTGTACCGCCGCGGAGTGCGCATCCTCGTCATCGACCCGCTGAACCGCCTGGACCAGCAATTGGAGCCGGGACAGACGGAACTGATGTACATCACCGCGCTGCTGGGCAAGCTGGGACGCTTCGCCGCGCAACATAAATGTCTGGTCATTCTCGTGGCGCACCCGCGCAAGATGAACCGCAACACCGCCACCGGAGAACTGCGCCGGGTGGAGATGAACGACATCAACGGTTCGGCCAACTTCGGAAATATGTCCGACTACTGTCTCTGCGTGAACCGCGACGATGCCAAGCAACTCGTCACCGTCTACATCGACAAAGTCCGTTTCAAGCACTTGGGTAGCGGTTATACCCATGCCAAGTTCGTCTACAACCGCATCAACGGACGCTACTGGCCTTGCGAGGAAGACATTGTGCACGGACCGGACGGCGACAAACCGGGACCGGTAAACACCAAATTCGACAACGAAAATTGGTTAAAAAACAATCCCGATCAAGGTTGTTTATTCGATTAAAAATCAGTATATTTGTACATATTTTAAAGCAGTAAATAACCTAAACTTTAACGCATGAAAGAAGAAGATGATTCACGCCTTGACGCCCACTTCCCGATACGCACTTACGGGAAAGGCGAACTGGCGATGTGCTACATTCGCGGGGTGTGCCAGCATACCGCTGTCAAGCAATTCAACGAATGGATACGCACAGCTCCGGGACTGGAACAACGTTTGCTGGCCACGGGTATGAAGCGCGGTAGCAGGCATTATACGCCTGCACAAGTACAACTCATCGTCAATGTTTTCGGGGAACCTTAGGGTTCCCCGCTTTTTTTCCGTACTCTATGGTCCTTTATCGTCCCTTATTCTCCCGTAACGTCCTGTAGCGTCCCTTAACGTCCCTTCTCCCTTGCCTCATGCTGTATCTTTGTTGCATCAACGTTGAAAAATTAATTATTAACGATTAAAACATTACTCAACATGTCAAACGCTTTAGTAGTGCGCACACAGCGCCACAAAAAAATCGGAGATGCAGATTCTCCAATGGTTTTCACCTTGAAACGCAAATCGAAAGATGCAAAAATCTTCGACCTTGAACGCATCGCACAGGACATTGAAGCCCTGGGCGGAATGTCGGCAGAGGACGTAGTACACGTGGGCAAAGCCATCGTGCGCCAGATGCGCCAGGTGATGACCGACGGTAACAGCGTCCGCCTGGACGGTTTCGGGATTTTCCACACCACCTTTAAATGTCGCGCCACCGAAGCGGCGAAGGACTGCACGGTGAAGAATATTGAACGTGTCAACATCCGTTTCAAGGTGGCCAACACCTTACGTCTGGTGAACGACAGCAATGCCAGCACCAGAGGGGGCGCCAATAATATCACCTTCGAATTAGTGTCCGAAGACGGCAGCTCGTCCGGTGGAAATTCCGGTGGCGGAAATTCCGGCGGTGATGGCGGCGACGGCGGGATTGAAGATGATCCGCTGGGATAGGATCCAAAGCCGGAGGCTTGGGAAATTAAAAATTAAAGAATTAAAAATTAAAGGCTGCGCAGCCTGCTTATCATTTATCGCTAATCACTAAAAAAACTCTCTTATGAAAAAAACGACTTGGGACAAGATTTTGAAGGTAATTATCGCGGTGGCTTCGGCCGTAATAGGCGCTTTTAGCGCGAATGCGATGAATTTGTAATACGTATGAGAAGGATTGATTTAATCGTCATCCATTGTAGTGCCACCCGTGAGGACCATCCCTTTACCGAGCACGACTTGGACACCGCCCACCGCCTTCGTGGCTTTGATGGCATTGGCTATCATTTCTACGTTCGCCGTAACGGTGACATCAAGTCCACACGCGCGGTCGAGAGGGTTGGTGCCCACGTGCGTGGGTACAATGCTCACTCGATTGGCATCTGCTACGAGGGTGGACTGGACAGTCACGGGCTGGCAAAGGACACCCGGACGGAATGGCAACGACATTCGTTGCGGGTACTGGTGCGGGCGTTGAAGATGGATTATCCGGATGCACGGGTGGTGGGACATCGGGATTTGAGTCCGGATGTAAATGGAAATGGAGAGGTGGAGCCGATGGAGTGGACGAAGGAGTGTCCATGCTTTGAAGTGAAGGGAGAGAGGTGGTGACACCTCTTTTTCTTTATTATTCTTCTATCCTATGTGCCATATAAAAGAAATAAAACATTCTGTATATAAACTCAGGAGAGAGAAAAACAGAAATATCAGCTAATAATCAACAAGTTAAACAGAATAGTCTCTTACGAATGAAATCAAATCGAATGGTTGCACCAGACTACATTGTTATCGCTAAATACAGAAATAAGCAAAAGGAGGATAAGGGTACAAAATACCATAAGTGTTAAATGAGGAGTTGAGGATACTGTTGGGGATACTTAGTTGGGAAGACAATTATGTCTCGATCAATTACCAAGATGAAAGTTGGGGATACTTTTTTACCATTAAAAGCGGAGTGTTCTTGAAGTGATATTTCTTTCGGCACAGTATCTTTAAACGCTTTAAATGAACTTTTGCAGGGGGATAATATAGCACCGCAAGAGAAAGAATAGACTATAAAATTAATATAATTGATTGATTTTGAGTCACCATATACGTTTTAGATGGCATTATTGTGATGAAAAAGTGTGCGCTACAAGGTATGCAGATTAATTATCACATGAATCTACAATCTGTTCAAAAAGACAATAGCAGAAGCGGCAGAGTCGGAGTCGGCTGCAAAGTGTTACTTTATAGTAGCAGGTATCACAGTCTCCGACGAGGCTAAAACCGGATGACGCTCCTTATACTTTTCCGGTTGTGACTCATATTGCGATAGCTCGAATTCAAAATGCCGGAGACGTTCTTTCAAACCACCAAGCTCTTCTATAAGGGATTTATTCTCATCGTCTTTCTCTTTATACATCCTATATAAAAAAGAAGCACTTTCAGGTACGGATAAGAAGTCTGTCTGAAGAGAACCTGATGCATCTCCTGTCTCTTCACTATCACGGAACATACAGCCACGGCCAGTAAGGAGCCAATCTGAATCAATGGGGAACGCTAATACAGTGTTTTGGATAGCCGTCAATCCAACATTACTCCTTCCTTTTGAAATTTCTGTAATCAAAGAAGCACTGACTGATATTTTTGACGCAAAATCTTTATTATCAGACACATATTTTTTATCAATCAGGAATTCCAATACCTTCAGAAAACGCACAGAGAGCTCATTTAGCATATAAAAATACAGTTTACTGTAAAAATAATTATCATCCCCTTTTGTTTGGTACAGAATACTGTATACCTTTGCATCAGGTTAAACGTTTACAACGCACAAAGAAACAAAAAAAGGCGCATAAAAACAATAACCAAAGAGGGGAATATGAAAAAGAAAAAAGGCGGTTGATGAAAGAGACTTAACATGGGAGAAAAAGAAATAAACCCATAACAAGAAAGAATGATAACAAACGAACAATTAAACCATTGATAGTATGAAGAAAATAGAATGGGAAAATCCTAAAAAGAAGGGTGAAGCTTATACTCACCTTATGAAGGTATTTAAAGTGAGCAGACCTACCGTCAGCCTGGCGATGAGCTTCAAACGGAATAGTTTGGAAGCGGCACGCATGAGACATGTGGCACTGACACAACTTGGCGCGAAGCTGCTGAGTGATGATGAAAAGCCCCCACAAATAGTCAGGATACTAAATGCAAAAGGAGAAACTGTAAAAGCGGTGGTAATGAAAGAATTGTAATATGGACAGGAAACTGACAGGTAAAGAGCGGGCATTTCTCACAGATCTGGCTGCATTGTTACAGCAATATGACTGCCTGATGCATATAGAGAATAATGAAATCTGCTTCGATATGGAAGAAGAAACGGACGATGAACGAAAGGCGATACACTTGCCGGGAGTGTACGCTTGGTTTGATATTGAATATTTCATGAATAAGAACTCTTGAAAAATAAAATTTCTGACTATGGAAATGTTTGGAAAAATACCGTGTGTGACGTTTGACGAGCTTGTAGGAAGCGGAATAATGAGTCAGGCGAATTACAAAAAACATGTTCGTGACGGGAAGTTCCGCGTACTCAGAAGAGGAGGAAACGGTCGGAAGGCACAAATTGCCTACGAAAGTCTGCCGGAAGCCATCCGTGCCGCTTATGACGCAAGAAATCCACGGGCCAAAGAACAGTTCATACAACCACAGCTCTCCATGAACGAGCGTTTGAACAGTGACAGCAAAGCTGTGGAATTCTTTAAAAGGTACACGCCGAAAATCACACTGGAACGGCAGGCGGAATATACACTGAATGCTAAAGTATTAAACGCCATGAAGGTCAAAGAAGCGGACATGACCTGTCGGCACAGTACTTGCGGATTTAGGAACAAGAAACTGGTACGCAACACTCTCCTCGCCCTTTGCGAGCACCTGCGGCAGCGATACGGGCACACACTGCCTCGAAGTACACCGCGTCTGTTGGAAAAATTCGATGCATACAAACAGTATGGCTATCAGGTACTTGTGAATGGAAATTCGGGTAACCAGTCCGCCCGCAAGGTAGGCATGCGCGAAGGACGCCTGTTACTGAAACTGAAACGTAGCAAGTTTCCGGTATACACCGATATGCAGATATTTGAAGAGTACAACCGGCAGGCGAAAATAAGAGGGCTGAACCGGATTGAATCTCCGCAAACTGTGAACAATTACCTCTACAAGACCAATATTAAGCTGTGGTGGTATGCCGCAGTCCACGGCGAAGTGGCCTTTAAGAATGAGTTCATGCCGCAGTTCGACACCAAGTTACCGGAAATGCCGAACACGCTATGGTATGGCGACGGTACAAAACTCAACCTCTATTATAAGGCATATGACAAAAAGCAGAAGCGCATGGTGGCACGCACCACCGACGTATATGAAGTAATGGATGCCTGCACGGAAGTCTTTCTGGGCTACGCTTTCGGGACGGAGAATTTCCTCACCCAATACGACGCCTACCGCATGGCACTGGAAACCTGGAAGGTGAAACCGCACGAAATTGTGACCGATAACCAAGGTGGGCACAAGAAACCTGAAGCACAAGCTTTCTTCAGTAAGATATGCCATCTGCACAAGACGACCATGCCCCACAACGGCCAGTCCAAGAGCATAGAGAGCGCCTTCGGACGTTTCCAGCAACAGGTACTCCACAAGCTGTATAACTTTACCGGGCAGAACATCACCGCCGTGAAACCGAACAGCCACATCAACCTCGATCTCGTGATGGCCAACATTTCCCAATTACCCACACTGGAAGAAATGAAAGAACAGTATATCCGTTGCCGCCGGGAGTGGAACGACATGGAACACCCTACTTCGGAAACCGGGATGACCCGCATGGAGATGTACACTACCTTCAACAGTCCGAATGCCGAACTGCTGGACGCCTATGAGGTACAGGAACTCTTCAAACTCGTCAGCCGAGACAGCGTGAAATACAGCAAACAAGGCTTCATCTTCGAACAGAACCGCCAGCAATACCGCTACATGGTGTATACCGAAAGCGGGCTGGTGAACATGAACTTCCACATCCAAAATGTGGGCAACAGTTTCCATTATCGCTACGACCCACAGGATATGACGATTATAGAACTTTGGCAGAGCACTCCCTCCGGACTGGTTTATGCCGCCACCGCCACGCCCAAAATAGTCATCCATCGCGCCACAGCCGACCGCACGCCGGAGGAAAACACGCTCCTATTCGCCCAGATACGCGAAAATGAACGTACCCGCGCCGCCCACCACATTGCTTGCGAAGAGCTGATGCTGGAAGAGTGCATAAGCGATGCCTATGTTCGGCTAAGGGTACCACGTCCCATAGGCATCTCTCAGAAAGGCATGGAAGACTACCGAGAAGAGTACGCTGACGAGAGATTAATTCCACCGGTAGAATTCCCTGAAGGGATGGGGCCCGGAACTTACGAAGAGGAAGAAGCTGAAACAGAGAGGATTGAAGGAATCGCTTCCATAGGCGAATATACCAAGGCAACATCTCAACTGACGAAAGCGGACTTCTACCAAAGCTTTTTTAATAATTAACGTGAATTCGATAATAGTAGAATCATCTTTTTCTTACAATTAACCCCATTTAGTAATCATTTATATATTATATAAGCCATGAAAGAACTTACCAAGCAGGATAAGGACTCTATCCGCGACGCCCTAATAGAGTATTGCAGTAACTACCCCTCGCAGAATCGTGCCGGCGAGAGTCTGAACGGAGTGAGTACCGCCACAGTATCACAAATCTGCAATTCGAAGTACACCAGCATCAGCGATGACATGTTCAGCCGGATAGCTGCACAGATAGGCCATAACCTTGAGCGTTGGACACTGACCGAGAGCAGCACCTTTTCGCGCATAACTTTTGCTATGAACGATGCACAAGCTTATAAAAATACCACCTGGATAGTGGGCGATGCCGGTTGCGGCAAAACCACGGCTGCAATCGAGTACCGCCGTGCACACCGCAACGTCTTCTACCTCCTTTGCAGCGAGGACATGAAGAAAAGCGATTTCGTGCGGGAGATAGCCCGCCAAGTGGGTGCCCCCACCGATGGGACTAATCTGAGAGACACGCTGGACTACGCCATCTCCCTCATCACCTTCCTCAACACCCCGCTCATCATCTTCGACGAGGGAGACAAACTGACTGACTCCGTTTTCAGCTACTTCATCAGCATTTATAACCGGCTGGAGAACAAAAGCGGCATTGTCTTCCTCTCCACCAATTACATCAAACGACGCATAGAGAACGGTCTGCGCTACAACAAGAAGGGATATAAGGAAATACACAGCCGCATCGGCCGAAAGTTCTTCGACATAAATGTGGTCACCGAACAAGACGTCTACGCCATCTGCCGGGCAAATGGCCTGACGGATATGACCGAAATAAAACGGGTACAGCGCGAAGCTGCACAAGGCGAATACGACCTTCGACGGGTGAAGCGTGTGGTGCATGCCTGCAAGCGCATCCTTGAAGCCAAACGGATGGAAGGGGGACGGACATGAGCAAAGAAGAGAGCAGCAAGAAAACCTTTGTACGCAACGCCAAAGGTGTGCGCGAGGTACTGAATATGAAATTCAACACACTTGCCTTCGAAGGTGCATGGCATGATGCCTTCGGCACTCCCGAACGCCGGGGTGTGTGGCTCGTATGGGGCAATACCGGAAATGGAAAGACTTCTTTCGTGATGCAGCTCTGCAAGGAATTGTGCCGCTTCGGTCGCGTAGCCTACGACAGCCTGGAAGAAGGAGCCTGCCTGACGATGCAGAACACCCTGAAACGCTATAACATGCAGGACGTCAACCGCCGCTTCCTGTTGTTGGATGCCGAACCGCTGGACGAACTCAGTCTGCGCCTGAAACGCCAGAAGGCTCCCGATTTCATAGTGATAGACAGTTTTCAATATACACAGATGACGTATGCCCAATACATCAAGTTCCGCGAACAGCACCGTAATAAATTACTCATCTTCATCAGTCACGCCAGCGGTCGAAACCCGGACGGGCGCAGTGCCAGGAAGGTGGCATTCGACGCTTCATTGAAGATTTATGTGGAAGGATACCGCGCACATTCCAAGGGGCGTTTCATCGGTCCAAAGGGCCACTTTGATATCTGGCCTGAAGAGGCAGCCAAGTATTATGGGGAAGACTTGAACGATTAACTATTATAGAAAAGGAGGTTTATCATGGGATTTGTGAAACGTTATGGCAATAATGCCGATTATCGCCGCCGACTGGAGGTAAAGTTGCAAAAGAGCACCGAGCACATCGAAGAGTTGGCCGAATGGCTGTATGTGCACACGTCGGATATTGAAAGCACGGAATATGAAAGGCGATATGCCGAGTATAATTCGGAACTCCGCCGTCACGACATCTTCTCCGATGAACTGCAATGCTACGACAACCCCGCCCAAGCCTGGCGGGACAATCCGGAACGATGGCAAGGCCTGAATTGGGATTGCAGGAATAAAATCAGGTATTAGCTACCCGGTAAAAAACAATCCGGTAGTAGTGTCTCCATCCACTACTACCGGATAATTTCCTGCGCCTCCTTCTTGCAAGCGTACATCATTTCCGGTACCTTTGCAATAGAGAGCTAACTGACAAAATTAACATCAACTTTCAGATTATGAAAAAGAGACGTAACATCATCGGAATGAGCTATGCGCATAGAGTGACGGAAGTGCTGCGTATATACGAAGAACATGCACGTAGCGGATTGTCGAACCGCGAAATCCTGCGCCGCTACATCTGGCCTGTGTATCCCATCTGCGAAAAAACATTCTACAACATCATCAATGCCAGTGCCGACCCGCGTATCAAGGCCCGGCAAAACGAACTGGATGCTCAACTCACGCTGTTCTGACTTCTCTCTCGATGACCATGACAGCATATTGCTGTTCGTACACTTTGACATTACCCGGTTCCACAGTCTGCACACTCTTGGTACGCACCGCCGCCGACCGGCAACCTTCAAAGCCCCATCCTTGTACCGCGTCGTTCAGGCGCTTCACCAACTGATAACGTTGCATCGCACGCTCCACCGCCGTACTTTCGTCGACAGGCGGCTGCACTCCGCAGTCGAAAGCCAAGCGTACGCTCAACGTAGGTTCACCGCGCTGCGTGTCGGCCTTAAGATTCCCCCAAACCGTTTCGGGAATACCCACTAATACACACGGAAAAGCAACCGGATAGACCGGCTCCCCATTCTTCAGGGCATCAAGCTGCCCGTAATCTTCGTCCACCACCTCTACAAGGTTTCCCATCTTCTCGGCAATCTGCCGCAGTAAGTCACTCATTAATTGTTCCATATCAGGAGATTTTTAATTGAAAAAAATAAGTATTTCACTTTTGACATCTGCGAAGTACGGCAATACCCGCCTGAAACGGAAAAAACAGTGTACCCCTTACCCACAACACTGCAACCGTTACGCAATGTTTGGAAAGCGTTACACACTATTTTGCACCCCTCCACCCTACATCGTATGTTTGCAGCAACAAAATCGCAACCGATATGATACAGAAAAGGATTCATCATAACTCCCCCATCGGGGAAGCAGGGAAAGGAGGCCGGTCATGACCCGTGGACTAAGGAACAACAACCCCGGCAACATCCGCCTCTCCGCCACTCCGTGGCAAGGTGAGATACGCCCCTCACAGGACAGCTCGTTCTGCCAATTCACCAGTATGGGCCACGGCTACCGTGCCCTCCTCAAACTGCTACGCAACTACGGCCGCCTGCACGGTTGCCGCACGGTTGCCGACTTCATCAGCCGCTGGGCCCCCCCGCACGAAAACAACACATCGGCCTACATCAGCCGGGTGTGTTCCACCATGCACGTGCCTGCCACCTACCAGCCCGACACGGACGATCACGACACTCTGTGCGCCCTGGCCGCCGCCATCTCGCTGGTGGAGAACGGCACCCCCGCCCTTATGGCGGACGTAGAGGCCGGATGGGCATTATTATAAGAGAAAAGGCGGAAAATATGAATGCACTGGAATATACGAAACTTGCCTGCGGGTTGCTCACCGCCATCATAGGCGTAGGAGGCTTCAAGGTGTACACCGACAAGCAACGCTACCTGCAGGAAGTGGAGAAACTCAAAGCCGACGTCCGGGCTGCCGATTCAAACGTGCGCAGCAACGAACTGGATAATGTGAAAAAAGCCATGCAGATAGTCATGGACGAAATAGTGGAACCATTAAAAGAAGAGATCAATGCCATCAGAGAAGAACTTGGCAAACTGCGACGGGCAGTGGAGAAAGCAGGCGATTGCCGCCTGGCTACTGATTGCCCTGTGCGCATCGAGTTGCAAGGCACCACTGAAAGTGGAGCAGAGCTACCTCGGCGACACACTGCACCGGGTGGACGGGTACGCGCTAATACAGCAGCCCGTGCCGCCAAGCATCGCCACCACAACATTTCCGGCCGGGACGTTGAAGGCGATACCAGTGGGAACAGGGTTTAGCTTCCGCAGCGGGCAGGCCACGGTCAGCGTGAAGCGCCTCACGGGCGACTCCATACAGGCCACAGCCACCTGCGACAGCCTCGCACGCCAGGTCATCCTCCTGAGCCGGGAACTCTCCCGCGTCAGCCGGCAGACTGCAACCACGGTCAGCCAAGTGCCGCCACAGGTGATTCGCCAACCCTCAGCATGGCAATGGTTTTGGATAAGGACAGGGCAGATAGCCGTTGCCGCCCTCCTCCTTATATTGATTAAACGGCGACTTTTTTAATTATCTTAAATTAATAAACAAAATTATGGCAGTAAAAGAAAACAACGGCCTCATCTACGGTGTAGGTAAAGTCATGTTCAATGGTAAAGAAATCGGCTGGGTCAGCCAAGATGGTTTGCAACCCAAAGGCGAAGCAAAACAGACAACTCCTGTTTACGCAGCACAAGTGCACGACGGTCCGGTGGACGAATTGGTGAGCACCCCAAGCACCATAGCTTTCGGTTTCAAGCTGATTCAGTTGATTCCCGAAATGTGTAAAGACTTGTTTGGCGGCACTATCAGCAGCGTAGACGGCGCTTACGAAGCACCCGAAGGATTCAAAGACCTGGAAGGCGCCTTCAAGGTAGAGTGCGTCAGTGGCCACACTATCGAAATTCCGCGTGCCCGCCTCAGCGGCGAACTGGCCGACTCCATCAACATGAGTGGCGTATTGAGCTACGACTGTACGGTGAAGTGCCTCAAGCCGACTGAAGCCGGAAAAGCCCGCTACCGCATCGTGCCTCCTCAAACCGAAGCAGAAGGATAATGATGGAAAGCCGACTGAAAGAACAACTGAAAGCGTCGGCGTTGATACTTGACATGGGTGTGGCAGTTCCTGTCCGCCCATTCAAGTACCTCACCCGCAAGCGCAGCCCTATGCACGTGGTGATGCGTACCCCCGGACTGGGCGGACTGATGCGCATAGCCAACCTCTATCTTTCGATGGGTGTCAGTTACGCAGAAATAAAAGACTACGACTGCGAGCAAAACATGCGCCTGATGCAGCAGCATGGCGTCACCATCAGCCGCATAGTGGCCTACGCCCTCGTTCGCGGTAGACTTACGGGCCGATGTCTCAACCGCCTTGTAGCCTGGTGGCTTCGCTGGCGCGTGCATCCCCTGTTCCTACAAGAGGCCATGTTCCAGTTACTTACCATGCTCAACCCACAGTCTTTTCAGACTATTATCAACTCGGTGGAACTCATCAACCCGATGAAGCCGAGTTTGAGCCCATCAGAAAGCGGGAGTTAAAAGGCTACACAGAAGGCCCTCATAGCCCGTTCGGTTTAGTATGGCAGGTGGCCACGGCAACCGGTTGGAGCCTGCGCTACATCTTGTGGCAAGTGCCCTACCCCTTGCTATTACTCATGGCTCAGGATGCCCCACGCTACATTTCGCCCGAGGAACAACAACGGCGCAATATGATGAAAATGATTAAAAACCAGAAGAAGGTCCCCGAAGCAACAGATCCGGTGGCATTTTTCCAAACCCATATCTCAAAATACTAATGGCCCCTGTAAATTTAACTCAAATACAGCGCAATGATCTCACAGAGAAAATAGCGCTTGATGAAGCCAGAAAATCAATGGAAAAGTTGGCAGACAGTAGCAGGCATATCAAAGCCACTGAAGAAGCTCTCAGCGGATTATCGGCTACCATCAAGGCTACCAATAGCGCCGCCTCCCTTCTGGGACTCAAATCGGACAATCTGACTCACGTGCAAGCCAAACTGAAAACGGCCGTCGAAATGACCTCGGCAGCCCAGCAAGTGGCCGACACCGTGACCAAGAACAGTTACTTCAACCTTGTCATCGTAGATAATGCCAAGAAAGCACTTGCCGCCACCAACACCTATCTGGCCCGAACACTCAACATATCCACCGTGGCCGCCAAAGCACTGACGGGAACCCTCACACTGGGGATATCGGTTGGCATCACAGCCGCCATTGCCGCCTGGGACAAGTACATCGACAACCAGGAAAAAGCAGCCGAAAAAGCTCGCGAACAAGCTGAAACCGAACGGCAGGCAAACGCCATAAAGCTACAAACCCGCGTGGAACTGGACAGGCTGACAGACTCCCTGAAAGACTTTGACGGAACCAAGGAGCAGGAGAAAGCCAAGATTGACGAGCTGAACGATAAGTACGGCGAAACCTTCGGGCAATACGATACCCTGGCACAGTGGTATCAGGTGCTCTCACAGAAAGGCGAAGCCTACATCCAGATGCTGTATCTACAGGCAAAAGCGCAAAGTCTCGTAAGCAAGGCAGTGGATGCCGATGCCAAAGTGAACGAAATAGAACTCACACCCGAAGGTAACTTCGATACCAAATGGATTGGCAATAATGGCAAAGAGAAGAAAGAAGAAGCACTGAAAGCTGCGAAAGCCAAACGCGACGCCTATAAGGAACAGGCGGAAGCTGCCTATAACGAGTCGGTAAAACTCAGCAAAGAAAGCGGAATAGGCGATTTCTCCCCCAAGAAAAGTAATACCGGAAGTGGTAACAGCAACGCATCCGCCGAAGCGAAACAGAAGCAGGAAGAAGAACGCCAGAAGCGGCAAGCCGAATGGCGGCAAAAGATAGCGGACGACGACCTCAAAGTCCGGAAAGAAATTCAAGACAAGCTCCTGGCAGCTATGAAAGAAGGTGATGAAACCGAAGAAACATTAGCCCGGGAAGCCTTCGACAAAGAAATGGACCGCATAGAGCAGCAACGCCAGGAACGGCAAGCCAAACTGGAAGAAGCACAGAAAGACGGCGTAAACATCACTCCCGAACAAGTGTCCAATGTGGACAACGAGGCGGTACAGCAAAGCAACATCGCCGCCGCAAACTACCAGAAGACACTTGACGACATGGAGAAGCGCCGCCAGCAGGAAGAGCTACAGGCAAAGAACAATTACCTCAAAGAATATGGCTCGTACGAACAAAAACGTCTTGCCATCACAACAGATTATCAGCAACGCATAGCCGATGCCAAGACTCAGGGTGAAAAAGACACCTTGCAGAAAAAAGAAACCGAAGCCGTAGACGCACTGGACAAAGGCATGCTCCAGAAGTCGGACCTCTGGACACGCCTCTTTGAAGAAGCCGGTACCCACACCAGCGGCTACATACAGCAAACCATCGACCAAGCCCGGCTACTGCTGGAATATCTCGAAGACGTAGATGGCAAGAAGAACATCCAACTTCCCGACAGCATCAAGGATTACGCCAAGTCGCTGAAGCCCGAAGATGTGAAAGGCATCATAGCCGCAATGACGAAACAGAGCGCCGCCCTGAACAAGCAAAACCCCTTCATGGGACTCATCAACGGTTTCAAGGCCCTGAAAGATGCCGGTAGCGACACTGAAAAGCAGTTTGCCGCCACCCAAAACATCCTCGAAAGCTTTAAAGGAGCATCCGCCATCGTCAGCGAAGTGGGCGGTGCCATCAGTAAAATGGGCGGTTCCGCCGGAGAAACTATGCAGAAAGTGAGCGGCGTCGCCAACTCCACCCTCTCCATGGCATCCACAGGAGCTTCCATAGGCGGCCCGTGGGGAGCAGCTATCGGCGGCGCACTGGGACTTGCCTCCGGACTGGTGGGTGCATTCGGCGCCGACTACTCCGGTTACAACGCCATGGTGCAGAAGTACGATGTCCTGATGGATGTGTGGGATCAACTTCTCGACAAGAAGAAAGCCTACATCAAAGAGTCCTATGGTGCCGAAGCCACCCAAGCCGGGTCCGAAGCTCTACAACTGCTAAATTCGGAGAAAGAAGTCACCAAGCAACTGGCCAAATCCCGCCTGAGTTCGGGTAGCAGCGGCGGCAGCCACTCCCTATGGTATCGCATGTGGAAAGGCTCCTATAAATGGGAGGGTCAGAACTGGCGCGACGTGGCAGGCGACATTTCCCAGTCATTGGGCGGCGTGAAGTTCACCCAGATGGAAGACATGCTTAACATGAGCAGCAAACAACTGGAATGGATCAAGACTAACTACAGCGGCCTCTGGTCGGCAATGGATGGTGACTTTCGTGGTTACCTGGACAATATCATCCAATACGGCGACACGGAAAAAGAAATCATCGCCTCGGTCAAGGAACAGTTGACGGGCGTCTCCCTCGACAGCTTCCAGGACAGCTACCTCAGCCTGCTGGACAACATGGACAGCAGCAGCGAAGACTTTGCCAACAACTTCGAAAAGTATCTGCGCAAGTCCATCTTGCAATCCGTCCTTGCCACGAAATACAGTTCGCAGATAAAATCCCTCTACGATAACTGGGCAAAGTATGGCGAAAACGGCACCCTCACCGAAGAAGAAGTGAGAAGACTGCGTGAAGAGCAACAGAAGATAAGCGACGCCATGCTGGCCGAACGTGACCGGCTGGCCGAAACCTTCGGCTGGGAGTCGGAAAATAGTGCCGGAGGCTCGTCACAGTCGGGACACACCGGTGCCGTGACCACCGTCACCGAAGAAACAGCCGGCAAACTGGAAGGCATCGGCCTCTCCATCCAGACCCACGTGATAAGCATGGACGAGAAGATGGCCGACCTCTCGCGCTACTCTTACGAAGCCATCGGCCTGCTGGGCAGCATTGCCGAAAACACCGGATACTGCCGCTGCCTGAAAGACATAGCCGAGATAGTGAACAGATTGGAAAGAGACGGAATGAAAATAAAAGGATAATTATGGAAATACTTGAATCATTACTTACCATCAATGGTAAAGACATCTATAAGGAATATCGCGCCTTTCTGGCCGAAGACAAGTCAGGAGGACACGATAACTACAACGCCCTCCTGCAAGTGCCCACCATGAAAGCCTACACTGCAGTGACATTCCGCGAGCAGAACGGCGAAAACCTGCCCGACTCCCTACCCGCCCCTCACTACGAGGCACGCGACGTAACCCTACAGTTCGGCATCTTGGCAGACACCCCGGCAGAGTGGTACACCCACTACATTGCCTTCATCAACTTCCTGAAAAGCGGATGGTTGGTGTTTGCCCTACCCGAACTGGGCACCCAATACCGCATGTATTTCAAGAGCGCCGCCTCGCACGACATGTCCTCCCCGCTTACAGTAGAAGACAAAGTGTATGGCAAGATGAAACTGAAGTTCAGAGAACCGAACCCTTATCAGGCTATTGACCTTTAAACAGCAAATAAACGAGTATGGAACTGAAAATATACAACCAGAACGGAAAGCTGAAACTGACCGTGAACACCGCCGACTCATCAACCTGGAACACCGAGCTGATGGCGGAGAACACTGTGTCCGCCACCTTCACCCATCCCTTCTTCGTAGCGCTGGACGTGAACGACTACGTGATGCTGAAAGACGTAAAGTTCAGCATCAACAAGGAGTACAAGCCCAAGCAGGTGTCTACACAAGAATACAACTACACGGTTAAGTTCTACGGCCCCGAGCACGATGCGGAACGGGTGATGTTCCTCAATCTGACGGACGGACAATATGAATTACAATTCTACCTCGACGACAGTCCCGCGATGCACCTTCAGAGGTGGATAGACAACATGAACCGTGTGTACGGCGAAAAGCGATGGAGCATGGGAGACGTTCTCGACGCCCCGAAGAAGACCGTTGAATACAACAACACAACCTGCTGGGACGCCCTCTCGTTGATATCAGATGCCTTCGAGGCTGAATGGTGGACGGACGGTTTCAAAATAAACCTCACTCGTTGCGAACGTGGCGACCGCGTGGAACTGGGCTATATGCAAGGGCTCACCTCACTGACTCAATCAGAAAACAGCAGTGATGTGAAGTTTTTCACCCGCCTCTTTCCGCTGGGCAGCACCCGGAACATCGACCGCAATCGCTATGGTTTCTCCCGGCTGCAACTCCCGAACCGGGCTAAGTATGTGGACAGGAACACCCGATACGGGCTTTACGAATACGTGGAAGAGGCCGCATTTGCAGATATCTATCCACACTACCGCGGTACTGTCCACACCGTGCGCCAAGAGGAAAAAACGGATGAAAACGATAAGAAGATTACAGTCTATTATTTCGACGACATCGGTATGACGTTTAACCCGAACGACTTTGAGATAGGCGGGTTAGCCAAACATATAACCTTCCAAACAGGCGAGCTTGCCGGACGAGAGTTCGAAGTGAAATACGATTCGAAGGCGATGGAGTGGGAAATCATCAACACTTATCCTTCGGAAACAGAGCAGATACCAGGCAAAAACCTTATCCCCGCCCCTGAAGATGAATATATTCCCTGGAACTTCAGTCTGCCCACAGGGCTTGAGAAAGAAGCAGAAGCAGCGTATGAAACCGCCGTCAACAGCTATCTGGAAAAGTACAGCGAAGACATGTCTAAATATGGAGGTGAAACGGACTACACCTATATCGACAAGAACAACATCCCGTTACAGTTAGGTCAAAACGTGCGTTTACTGAGCGACAAGTTCTTCAACGAAGGGTTCAGTGATACCCGAATCACCAAAGTTGTGCGTAAGCTGGACAACCTGAGCATGGCCACCATAGAATGTACCAACATGGTGGGCAAAGGTTGGAAGCGAACGGTGGATGCCAGTTTGGCCCAGTTGCAATATGTGATGTCTTCAGGCAGTAACCCTTCTTCCGGAAGCAGCTCCTCCACTTCAATCGAAGTCTCGGACAAGTTGAAAAAGAACATCGTTGTCAACTCTAACGATGTCGGCTATTTCAAGAAAAAAGATGTCCTGCTTGCCGGTCAAACCTGGGAAACCATTTTCCGCAAGATGCTGTACAAGCCCATGGGCGGAGAGTTGAGCAGCAGTATATCCACTTCCGACAGTGTGGAATATGGCACAAAAAAAGGACGCATCACCTACACCGCTACCCGCAACGGACAGGGTGAGATGACCAAAGCTTTCTATGATGACAATGAAAACAATAAGCTGGTCTTCTCAACAGAGAGCCAAGGCATTCAGACAGCCGTACGGACACTGTCGGGTACCTATATCCAACGGGAAACACATAAGGCGACAGTGGTATATGCCTCCAGCGACATACTTCCCGAAAAGACATTGACTGATACTATCACTGTGAATGTATATCGAAAATGGTTTGCAGGAGTGGTCAGTGCGATTCCTACGACATCAGCGCAGGTACGTGCGTTGTCTGCAAGTGGGTTATTTGACGGTAGTTCATACGGATTCACGATAAGCAATTATAGGACCTTTGTCATTTGCATACCATCCGGAACAATCAAGGAGGTATCATTAGAAGAGAGGTATCAATACAACTTTATGGATTTGGATTCGGCTGCCAATCCAAAAAAAATCAGCGTGGAAGGTGCTAACGGGTCGGCAGCAATAGAATACACCATGTATATATTCACCACTACCACAGCAAGTACCGAGACGGACAAATTTACCTTTAAAATGAATTAGTTATGGAGATAAAAGGAGACAGCTTTGCAGGTCGATACAAAAGAGTGAATGATTACCCTATTGATACTACAGATATATGGGATACATACAATCACGCTCTTGTATATGCACGTAATACAGATAGTGTAGCGTATGTGCCTTATGCCGGGCAGATTATTTCCGTGGTGGAAAATGGGGCGATTTATAAGTTGGAGAAAGATGACAGCATACCGGAAACTGACGGTAAGAAACATTTTAAACTGGTTCTTATTGGTAGCAAAAATGATAATGATGACCGCTATCTACGTCGGGATGTAGCAGAAACAGTTCAAAAGCTGATGACCTTTTTGGAAGGTATCAATGTGAAAGGTACTGCTACACTTGAAGAGATTACTTTGCTAAAGAATATGGTATCGAAGAACTTTGCTGCCGGTGGTAGTGGTTTTGGCATCTATCAGGATGCGGATGGAAACTATCATCTGGATATTGACTTCGTGGATATCAGGAAGAAATTAAATGTCGAAGAGATCCAGGTCCAACGTTCAACCTATATCGGTGGAAAACAATACAATACGGCCGCAGGTATTATCTGTAAGAAAGTGGAGGATACAGGTGGAAGTTACAGATGCTATTTTAGCACAACAGATGCTGAGGGTAGAACAGTCAGGAATACTTTTGCAGTAGGCGACCTGGCGATCAGTGAGACTTTTGCCTTAAAAACCGGAACAACTTTTTATTGGCGTTACGTGAGTGGCTGTGGCGATGACTACATCGACTTATCCAAGACAGATTGCGCATCAGGAAGTGATGTGCCTGCGGTGGGAGACAATATCGTACAGTTGGGCAACCGGACGGATACAACTCGTCAAGGTGCAATCGTCTGGGACAGCGTAACGGCAGGAGGTCCTTATGTGCGGATATATAATGGAATTGGAGCTGACAAAACTTACACGATGCCGAAACCGCAAATTGATTTCAATACGGTGCTGAGTGAAATTGCGGCAAAGTTCGTAAATCAGGCAACCGGAAAGGATATCGACGAAACCATTGAAGACTTAAAAACTGATGTAGACCTTGTTAAGGAACAAACAGACAAGGAATATACACTTTGGTTTTTTGATTACGTTCCGACACTAAATAATATACCGGCTTCAGAATGGACAACAGAAGCTCTAAAAACGATGCACGACCAAGACATGTTTTATAACCGTTTGACTGGGAAAGGTTATCGCTTTGAATCAGGAGTTTGGAATGAAATTACCGACCATCTGACGTTGAAGGCTCTGGAAGATGCTGCCAAAGCTCAAGATACAGCCGACGGTAAGCGACGGGTTTTTGTGGAGCAGCCTACTGATTCACAAGAATATGACATGGGTGACATGTGGGTAAATGCAACTTATTCTGATGGTACGGTTAAGTATAAGAATGATTCACTTGTCTGTAAGACAGCAAAGAAAGCAGGAGCAGCTTTTAGCATTTCACATTGGGAGCCTTCGTCTACTGCTACAACGGCCTATCTTGAAAACCTTAGCGATCAGATTATACTTGCTGTGAGTAATGCCGATGATGGGATTGCTGCCGCAAAAGAGCTTGCCAGACAAGGCATCAGTGATGCATACAACGCTGCTCAGGATGCCTTGAGTGCATTGGGTATAGCAAAAGGAGCGCAAAGTGCAGCAGATAAGAATACTGCCGCTATCCAAGTGACAGAAAAATCCATTGCTGCACTTGTGGAAGGTATTCATTTCAATAGCGCAGGCAATATTACGAATATCAATACATCCGGTCTGGTTACGACGGATGATTTCAATGTGCTGCTATCGAAGAAGGTCAATTTCGATAGTGGCGGACATATCACCAATATCAGTACCTCCGGTTTGGTCACTGAGGCCGGCTTTGCACAGATGTTCTCGGAGAGGGCCGAGGATGGCGGCTATGTAAAACGTGCTGAGATCAGTACATTTATCACAGAGGATGATGCTGGACAGTTGATATCGAATGCCGTTATCGAAGCGGATAATATCAATTTTTTAGGGAAAGTTCTAATGAATGGGAAAATGCTTGTAGATACTGAAGGTAATATGGAAATTAATAATCTAACAGCCAATAATGGAAAATTTAGTGGTGAATTAGTTGGTGTTTCTGGGACTTTTTCAGAATTAAAAATGGTTAGAGGAGTCGAAATGATGGTAATGGGTCCCAGTGGAATGTATTTCGAATCAAATGGCCCAAGAACATCAGTTGGAGGATGTCTCTCTTGGGAAATAAACCACCCTGATCGACCTTTAAAATTTTATGTAAAAAATGCTGGATTTGGTGATTATGTGGAAGGTGACTTGATAATTATGATGAAAGGGATACCCTCCAAGAATGACTTGTCACAATACACATATCATTATTATAATTTTATCTATGAGGATAATGGATTTTTAAAGATCGGAAATATTAATAGACAAACTAAATACTAAGTTTATGAAAATCAATTTTAGACAGATCGAGGCACAGACCTCTTTCGAAGGTGGAAAACAGACCTTCGATGCTGCCGAAACAGTCGGCAATGAAATGATGTACAACGGAAGTATTCTTCTGGATATTGGATTTGAAGAGCTTGCAAAGGAAATCTATTATTCAAAAGATGAAGTAGAAATTCCGGAACGCTACTGTAAAGCCCTTGAACTTGTCGTGAAGAACTCGCGTCTTATCGCCGCCGTAAAGCGTGAAATAATAAATCAGCTAAACAGCAAGTAAGATGGGATACATCAAATTCATATTGAGCACCCGTAAAACGAACGCCGATGGCAACGCCACCTATGCCCGAATCAGCCGTATCGAATCGGATATGGCTGATACAAGCATGCTCGAGACGAATTTAATAATGCATGCGCTTGCGGCCCGCGGGGGAAAAGTAATTGAAACGCTTGAATTCATATTGGACTCGAGCAGATTGGACAACGATATATTAGGATAAACTGTATGGACAAATTAAATAAGAATTTCCTCAAAGGCAATGTGCTTAAAGCTGAGGAGTTGAACGAGATTGTTACTAAACTGAATGAGTTTGCCACGTGCATCAATGACAACGATGTTGAGACCAGCAAGGCTACAATTCAGAGTATAAAGAATAAGATGCTTGTCATCGGTGATACCGCAGGTACTGCCTATGATGGTGCCGCCGGCGCCGCATTGGAACAAACCGTCAGAGAACTGGCAGGCGGAGCAGGAACCATGTATAGTGTATACGTTAGGAATAATCTGAATTCACTGGGCTTTGCCGCACAATACGGAGAAGAATGTGTCTTGGATTTCACCTTCGTCTCCCAGTATCGGGATAATATCAATGAACCGTACAAGCCGACGGGAGAACTCGGACTGTGTACAATCATGATAAAGAACTCGAAGTTTGCAGACTTCACCACAGTGAAGCAAATGGAAGTTTCTTCTAATGTATCCATCAAACAGGACATAACCGAGTGGCTGACAAGCGGCAGCAACAATATCAAAATAAGTATCAAGGGAGAGAACACCGACCAGACTACGGCCCCGATCACCTATGTTGTACAACTCACTTCATTGGGAATCAGTGCCCCTAACTTCGCTTGGTGGACCGCCTTTGCCGGGGATATTTCAATTCCAATGATTATCAACGGTAATATCAACAAAGTGCTTCATGTCACCGTTACCGGTGATAATTACAATCAAGGCTATACCCAAAATCTGGGAACAGCCATCTATATGGATACACCTTATAACTATGTACTTCCTCATCCCGAAGCAACCGGAATATACAATGTGGATTTCTATCTGTCCAACTCAGATAATACCATTCAGACCAAATCTGTATCGGTAAATATCATGTGTATTGCCACATCCGGGGAAATAGTGAAACTGATGTGCGTGAATAACGTGACCTCACAGCTCATCAACTGGCAGGATAATGTGGTATTTGATTATGCGATTTATGACGGACAGGCTACTCTTACAGATGCCATCTTCACCATTACGAAAGACGGAACAGAAGTGTATAGTTCTGAGAATGACACCATAGTGGCAAACTCCAAAAACACATTTACTTATCCGATGGAGGTGGAAACAGATGACGACAGTAACTTTGAAGTCATTATAAAGGCAACCAGTGGAGAAGACGCTCTGATAGATCCGATTATGGTAGCTGTCAATAACTCACTGGGATATTCGGCTACAGCAGGTGCAGTACTCTATATCAATCCGCGCACCCGTAGCAACTCGCAGACAAACTACAAGAGTATCGTTAATGAAGTGGATAAATCAGTCATCCCCGTGACCTGGAATAACCTCAACTGGGGTAACGACGGCTGGGTGACCGATGATAATGGTGTGAAAGCACTGAAGATATTTGCACGGAGTTCGGCCGTGATAGATTACCAACCCTTTGCCACAGAACCGGCCCGCAGAGGTAAAACAATCGAAATCGATTTCAAGATTGAGAATGCTTCGGATGCTGGAAAGAATATTATCAACATCGCAGAAGATAAGCCGGACGGCAACTACGTTGGATTAAAGGTATCCGGTGAGAATATCTCTCTGTTCTCACAATCTGAACACGAAAGTACTAAACAGGATGTTCCTACCGATAATGGGGTACGCCTACGCCTCACAGCAGTTATCATGCCTGACACTTATGGTAATGCCGGCTTCAACATTGTTGCCATATACATCAACGGAAAGAAGAATCGCCAGTATACCTACGAGAGCAACGATTACTTCCGCAACACCGGCAAGATAACGTTAGGGAATGATTATGCCAATCTCTATTTATATGGATTGCGTGTGTATGACAGTGCATTGACTTCCGAGGCTGTCCAGAAGAATTACATAAACCAGCTTGTGACGACCAGCGAGAAGCAAATGGAAAAGAATATCAATTCGGTACTGGACGGCGAAGGTGTAAACATTGACTTCAATGCCACAAAGCTGCTCTATAATGTATTTGTAGTGAACAAGCCCTTCCCTAACCTAAACAACCCTTCAGGTGTAGCAGGTGATCTGGAAGTACTCTTCAAGAACAAACCGGAGCGGAACTTCACGCTCACCAACCTGTTGATAGAAGGTCAGGGAACTTCATCAAAGAAATATCTGGAGTGGAACATCCGCTTCAAAATGAAGGGATTGAAAGATACAGAGGGTAACAAGATAAACTCCATTGCCACGTATGCCGATGGAACGACGGACAAGAACAAAGTCCTTATGTTTGAAGGTGTGCCTAAGTCCGGGCGCCTGACAGCCAAGAAAAACTGGGCGAGTTCCATGCAGGACCACAAGGCCGGATCTGTGGCTGCATTCAATGATTTATACAAGGAAATAGGCATGAGAAACGAGGCTATGGCAACTGATAGCGAAATACGTGTCGCGGTGTACCAAGAGCCTTTCATCGGTTTCTCAAAATCCGTCAATGAAGAAGGCCAGGATATATATACCTGCATGGGAGAATTTACATTCGGTCCGGATAAAGGAGATGATCTTTGTTTCGGCTATAACACAGAAGTTTTTCCGACCTTGCTATCCGTGGAAGGTTCGGACAATGCGCCGTTGGGTGCGCTTTTCCGCGTTCCCTGGAACAGCGATAAACCTTACTGGGCATATAATCCGGAGGAAGAGGCTTTTCAGTATAACAACACTAATTGCTGGGATTTCGATGCCGGTGAACTGAATGTCGATGAAACGGAACCACTCTCTGCACAGAAATGGATAGATGCTTACAACACCGTGTATGTATGCAACAACCGTATCCGTCCATTCACCGGTACTCTGGATGAATTAAATGCAGCCGTAACTGAATACCGCAGTACAGGTTATGAGTACTGGATTGCCAAAAGTGGTGATGCTAACCAGTACAATCTCTACTATTATGAAGCTGCCGAAGGAAAGTTCATACCCTCCGATATAGGTGATGGTGCAATAAATCTGAGCACACAGTTAACTGCATACCTTCCATCAGATCTGAGTACATTCACTGCTGACCAGTTGAATGAGAAGTTTATTTCAGCCCGCACAAGCTTATTCCATGCAACCATACCCGCTATATTCGATATTGACGATGCAGTATTCCATCATAACTTTGTGGAGTTCACTGCCGGAACCGACCAGCGTGCCAAGAATACTTATCCGTATAGCTTCTGCCAGGAAGGTAGTAAATGGAGGTGGAGACTGGATGATGCCGACACTATATTCCCGATTGACAATCAGGGACAGGATCGGAAACCCTATCACTGCGAAATGCATGACTCTTACGACAATGACCAGCCAATTTGGAATGGTGAGACATCTGTCTTCTGGAATCTGCTGGAGCAGGCTTTCAGTGCTGAAATTACAGCCGGAATGCGCAAAATGTTCACAGCAATGGAAGCATTGTGCGGCCAGTCTTCAGGTACGCCTTATGACAAGGTTTATGCTTTCTATAAAAAGTATTTCCTTGGCATAAAAGAGTATTTCCCCGCTACGTTGGTGAATTCTGATGCCAAACGATATGAACTCGCAAAGATAGCATACAATAATGGTTCCTATACTAACGATACTGACCCTATAACACAGAGCCACGGTGATTTCTATTCCGCAGAAACTGCATGGGTGAAGAAACGTATCATGTACATCATGTCGAAGTATAATTATGGCTTGTTCTCTGCCAATGGCACAGATACAATCATCGTACGTGCTGCCGGCGATCTGATAGACTACGATATAACCCCGGCTTTCGATATGTATCCGGCCATTGCAAATGGTACATCCATTGTACAAGGAAAACGCACTAAAGCAGGAGATATTTGTAAAATAACCATTGACCTTGGTGGTAGCGCTGACCAGCAAAATGCCATACAAGCAGCAAGTTGGTTATTAAGCATCGGAGACTGGCACAAAAAGAATGTTTCCGGTACCATGGTAGTACGCGGAAAACGATTGAACGAACTCATACTCGGTAGTAAGGAAGACAACGTAATCATCTCTATTACAGGACTTACACTTGCAGATTGTAGTAGTATGCAGAAGCTACTTCTATCCAATATCACCACATTACAAGGTACACTCGATTTAAGCACAATTATCAACATTCGTGAGATATATGCCGACGGAACGAACTTAAGTCAAATAAAGCTTCCGAATGGTGGCGGACTTGAAATCATCGAATATCCGGCCAACAACAGATACATAACTTTTCAGAACTTCCCGATGCTGACAACAGAGGGCTTGAGAATCGGTCAATGTGCTGAAAAAATAACCGACTTCTTAATTGAAAACTGCCCTAAATTAGAGCCTATGCGATTGTTATCTAATATTATAGAGGCACAGCAATCACAAGGTACCGAACATGCACTAAAACATATCCGTGCAGTAGGCTTCGAGGAAGAATATTACACCGCCGACGCCCTTGATATGCTTGCAAAACTTGCTGATGGAACCTACGAAGGTTTATCCGCAGAAGGAATTGCCGGAAAGGATGAAATTCCAGTATTGGAAGGTAAGATAACTGTACACTCAAAGTACTATCAGGACTCTGTGGAAGAGCTGCGTAAAATATTTAACAAATTAAATTTGGTGATGAATGGAGAACCGGCCATTCGATTTACCGAGACAGAAATCTTACGGTTGCTGACAACAGAAAAAGCATATTGTGATTATGTAACTTCTGGCAATATTGGCTATCTGAGATTGATCGATATAGATGGGGATGGAATGATTACACCGGAAGAAATTAATAATGTAAAATCACTAAGTAATAGACCTGATAACAATAGTAGTATTTTTGCCGGAAATTCCAGAATTGAAACATTTCATGAATTTCGCTATTTTACTGGACTCAATATGATCAATAATGGTTGTTTCAATAATTGTAGCTCATTGAAAGAAGTAACGCTTCCCGTATTAACTCAAATGGGAAATGATGCATTCCAGAGTAGTGGCATAGAAAAAGTGATTATTCCAGAAGGGTATCAGACTATAGGAGATACTATTCTCAACAATGCTCAATCTTGCCGTTTACTGGATATTCCTTCAACAGTAACATCAATAGGAAAGAATATATTATGGGGAGTGAAAGAGATAACAACTATTGTGTGTCGTGCAATCATACCTCCTGCACTCAACGGTAGCTTTGGATATAATGGTATACCTGTAGCTATATATGTTCCTGATGAATCGGTTGCAGCATATAAGGCTGCAACCAATTGGAGTTCACAAAGTGGTAAGATATATCCTTTATCAACCTATTCTTCATAACTTTCCATTATAAGATGATAATGGCAATATTCTACTTGCCAGACCGCTCCAACCGCTTGCAGCTTTATATACATCTACAGCGATATCAGGTACGTAGATTTTACATGTAGTACCGTTAAGCATCCAGAAGCCAAACCCCATTGGCTTCTCGGATAGCATGACAAAAGATTCAAGTCCTGTACAATTTTCCCAGCACTTGAACATACTTCCGTCAGAAGTTCCATCTTCCTTTATTGTATTTCCTCTGATAATTATTGTTTTTAATGTTATCAGACCGTTGAACACAGACGAACCTATTGAAGTAACGCTTTCCGGTAAGTCTATCTCTTCAATTCCAGAATCAATGAATACTGCTCCACCTAATTTGATAACCGTATTGGGTATTATAATCTTTTTCAAAGATGGACATTGGCGGAATGCGCTTGCTCTGATCTCTGTAATTCCCTTGGGTAATACAACATTAGTTAGATTTGTACAACCTTGAAAGCAGGAGGCAGGTATAAAAGTTACTGTATGAGGTAACTTTATACTTTTCAATGCAGTACATTCGCGGAATAAATTAGGACCATCATAATTATTATCTTTAAATGCAACATTCATTTTTTCAAATTCATCGAATGTTTCAATTATAGTATTACCCTTAAACCAGTATATAGTAACTTCTATTTGGTTTTCAATATATTTTTCACTAATTGCTCCAATTCCATCTACATCTAATCTTTCAATCAAAATTCTCAGTATCTCTGGGTCTGATATTCTCACACAAGTAATTCCCTCCATTATCAAGGTCAATCGGTTAAAGATTTCCCTCAACTGATCCACAGAGTCCTGATAGAACCCCAAATATACCGATAAAATTAATCAAAAAGAATTTCTGATTTTTTTAGAAGTAAAAAAGAATATGATCTAAAAAAAAATATCCTTAGAAAAAATTGCTAAGCAGGAAAGAAATAAAGTAAAATTTCACAAATCATTTTATAGTAACAATTGCAATATCCTCACAAATCATTTTTGGAAAGAAACACAAACCATTTTCACTGTGATATCAAGCCCACCAATCCAATATGGAAAAAACAATCTCCACATACATAATATAACTTCAATTGGAATTTGTTATGAAAACAGTATTAGCATTAATATTCCCGAGAAGACAGCAACATTTATTAAGTTTATTATTCTTCTATCCCATGTGCTGTATGAATAAACTTTTTATTCGCCTCTTTCAACCGGAACAAATTGATAAACATCAGCAAAAATGAATAAGGAATAAAACATATAGCCTTTACCAGACGCCACTTCCAGAAACGACGGGGAATAGCAACAACCAACGCCAATAACAGTACCCCCAATATGACCCACCATTTATAAGCCAATGCTGGGTACCATATAGAAAAAAACACTGAAAAGATAAAGGTAAACCCCAACAATAACACCCGCGAAAACGAGGCTTGCTGAAAGAGTTTATCACAAAAATCCCATTTCCGATCACGAATAGCCGGAAACAGGTGATTCACAAATTCACCAAAACTATAATATTGGGCAGACAGCCAACGGCGGCGCTGTTGATAAAAATTTTTCGTTTTCTGTATTTTTTCATCCAGTACATACGTATCAGGCAAGTAATGAAAGAAAACACGGTGATAAAGCAACTTCATTTCTAAAACCCGATCAAAACCTCCAACCGAAGTATTGCTCATCATTGCTTTATAGAATAGTGAATATTCAAACGCCATGCCGGAACCAATCAAAGCTGCCGACATGCCTAAATTCACATGTCCTAAACGGAATATAGAATTATTTATTTCTTCACTGATAGCATCTAAATAGGCCATATTGGTATTCAAGTTCTTTGCAACCCGATGCGTTTGAACCACCTGCACTTTGGAATCAGCAAAAGCATTATTTAATTCCACAAGATAGGAAGAATTGATTATATTATCAGCATCTATTATCAAAGCAATATCATAGGAATCCTTACCCAGATATTCAAGGGCAGCTTTCAGAGATTTTGTATTCGTACTTTTCTCGAAATCTACCTGAAGCAGTTTTACAGGCAACGCACGCAGTTTTTCATTCGTTGAAGGTTGCATGTGATCCGAAATCACTACCACATCATATCTGTCACTCGGATAATCTTGTGCCAAACAAGCTTGCACCGTATCCATAATAACAGCATCTTCCCGATACGCCGCAATCAATAATGCAATCCGTTTATATTCCTTCGCCGGAGCCATTTTAACTGGCCTACGGCGAAGTGATGCTAAGCTATAAACTAATAAATACAATATGTTTATCGCAAACAATACATATAAAACCCAATCGAGTATAAGCAGTATCTGTTCCAAAATTAATTTTTTATGTAGATGATGCCACAAATATACAAAGAATGACTGGAATAATCATCATTTCTTAAAAAAAGAAAATGTCCCATTTTTCACTTTGGGACACAAAAAAACGAGCAAGCTCTCACGAACCCCTCGCCTCTGTAAGAAAAGCCTTAGAGGCTTTTCTTTTAAACTGCATCATTGTTACCTAAAAATCAATCTTCTTTTTACCCAAAATAAACTTCTAATTACCTATAAAAACAAACTTTTTTCTTTTACCTTTATACCTAATTACCTATTTTTTAATCCAAATTTTAGCCTATGAAAAAACTATTAACTAAATCTTTTTACCCTAACTAATCCTTTATTGAAAACTAAAAACTAATTTATTTAAAAGTCAAAATCATGAGCAGTTTCCCAACTGCGATACAAAGGTATGAAAAAATTCCGTGTACGCAAACAGCCGCACGAAAAAACATGTGTTTTATAACATCTTTTTAAGATTATCCAGCTTTGTTTACGGTTACAGCTACTTTTGAACGCCTTTAAAATCATCTGTTAACGTTTTCATAAATGCTACGAGGTCGGCCTCTTCTTCAGGAGTTAAACCAAGATTTCCCAGCTCATCACGATTGACTGTAGCAGGACACTCGGCAGGAGGAAATTCATCGCTCACATCACGTACATTATAGAAGTGAACGATCTCTTCAAGGGTTTTGAAATAGCCATTATGTCCATAAGGAGCGGTCAAGGCAATATTACGCAAAGTAGGGACACGAAATTTGCCATTTTCTTCTTCCTTGCCCACAATGGGACCTAATCCCAAGTCAATACTATCCGGAGTAAGAAGAAAATAGTCGGCCGGCACACGAAGATGCGGATTTTCCGGATTACGCGGAATGCCAAGATTGTCATAGGTATGATCGGTAAAAAGAACGCGTCCGGCACACTCATCTTTATCCAGGATATGGCATTCAGCACACATTCCTTTATCTTTAAAAAGATCCATGCCGCGTGATTCTGTTTCAGTAAAAACATATTCACCTCTCTCCCAAGCATCATATTTGGAAGAAAAAGAATTCACTTCTTCGGACTGCTGGTAAATGGAAAGTGCATCTGTTATATGAGCATAAAGAGAATCAACATTAGCAGTTTCACCATAAATACGCACTAATTCAGGATAATACGATGCACGACGCACCTTTTTCACAACAGAACTCCTATCAGGGTTTCCCATCTCTACAGGATTAAGAAACGGTTCACCCGCCTGATGCTTCAATGAAGGGGAACGTCCATCCCAAAAGAGTCCACCTACATAAGTTTTCTCTTCATCATCAAAATAGAGCGAGGGAACATACATAGAGTAGCAGATGGTCATAGAATTACGCTGAGAGTAGAGACCACGAACAGCACCTTCGGATACAATACGGGAATCACGATCTGCAAATCCTTTATCGGCTGTATGGCAAGTTGCACAAGACTGTCCTGCAGGCTCAGATAACTGGGTATCTTGAAAAATGAGTTTACCTAAAGCCTCCTTCCGGGTCCGAAGTGAAGAAGAATGATCACAAGAGATAAACCCTCCAATTACTCCGCCACAAAATAAGATAGAAAATAGTGTTTGCAGTTTCATACAATAGCATTTTTTCTGTTATTCATCATTGACAAGGCAAAAATATAAAAAAAGAGTTTTATCTATGACAAAACATAGATAAAACTCTTTTTACTTAAAGAAGGTGTTATTTACTTCTTATTTTTGTACCAATTCGTATTTGATGTTCCTTTTGATTTTACCCAACCAATAAAATCAGGATAGGTATCATAAATCTTCACACCTTCCGTAGGAATACTAAAATCGAGAATAGGAAGATTGATAGCAAATGGCATGATGTCCACTTCTTCTCCATAGCGGGTGATATAATAAATACCTTCATCGACATTCGACATATCATCACTCGTATTAAAGAATGACTTATCAGCTTTATCCGTAGGTGCATAATTTACCAAATGCACTTCCCTGCTTCTACCATTAACGAATATAAAAGGATTATAAGGAGGCATCACCTGACTTAACTCCACATCTGCCAATTCAATGGTAACGGTAAATTTCTGATTTAAAACACTCTTAATATTATCAAACAAGATAACAGTAGGATGTGATTGATCTGTCTCTATTTTCCAACCGTCAGGACCTGAAACCTCAATACTCATTACCCTCTCAGGAGTCAGATTATGGAGTTGATATCCAAAACCACAGATATGTGTACCTCCACTATGAATGGGAGTAAACTCATCTACTATTTTATAAATTTTGCTGCTTACAACATTCCGGTAAAGAGTAGATTGATAAGTCATCATCACATCATTCATATCATAATCTCTTTGCGCCGGCCATTGGTCTTCGTAAGCTAAAGTTCCCTTATAGGTAGTGGTAACATTGCTAGGAGGATCTACCGGAGGCAATTCCGGACCACCCGGATCAATAGCATTTGCTTCTGCAATCTTCAGATAGAAGGTGGCATCACAATAATCAAAATCTACATTATCCTCAAAACCTATAGCTACAATCTGATCCGTACCTCCATCACGCAAAGCTACTACCCGCTGTGAATTATCATAATTCATAGTACTATATGAATAACGAATTCCAATACCTTTCAAAATATCACCAGATTTAAATGCATTTGCCTGCAAAGACCACCCAACAGTAACACCAGCAGGAAATTTATCCTCAAATTTCTGCTCAACTTCATTCCAATATTTAAGTTTCACCTCATGTCCACACAGTAACGATCCTGCACGCTCTCCACCAGAAAGTTTAGAAATAGGAGAAGCATTGGGGAATGCAATCACTTTTTGAACTGTTTCCGGAGTAGGAACAGTTCCTGATTTATAAGTGAAATATCCTACTGTATTGTTAAAACTGGCACTACTTGCAACAAAAACAAGGCTCAGCTCTGTATCTTTGATTATTTTAATTTCAGAAGTAGTATTATTATTGAGCCATTCAGGATGTAAATCTTTAATTTTTTTTCCACTGATATTACTATATGTACTCCGAATACTATATAAGATTTCTGCCGGTGGCGCACTCAAGGTAGCCTCCATATTATTGGGCATGCCGTATCCATCCCAGTCTACACCAGGCATAAGCATCCAATCATCCAAATAATTATGGCCACCAGTCGTTGTGCCCCTTGTCTTGGTTTGCAGCGATGCAATGTACGCGCTCTGATTATAGCTTATCTCACCATTAGAAATAGTCAACTTAACCGGTGAAATAGCACCTAAATAATCAGTGTAGAGCCATACTTCCGTAATGTCTGAAGGGATTTCAACCGTACCTGAATATCGTCCTTTCTTGTCAGTAGGAGCCGAGTAAACAGGGGACAGTGATTCATCTTTTATCCATGAATCATTTTCTTCCCTCATAGGGTCTTGACTATAAAGGTCAAAAGTGATATAATAATCACTTGTAAACCCGTAGTCCACATTTACTTTTACCTGCTGCATCATGCTGAAGTCAAAAACTTCCGAAGGCTTGAGAGGGGTATTCTTACCGGTCTCCTCTCCTCCTCCCTGATACACATCTCTATCCGTGCAGCTACCCAGTAGAAGCACTGACATAAGGGACAGGAACACAATCTGTTTCATCTTTCGTTGTTTCATACCTATATATTTTAGTACTGTAATTCGACAAACTCTTATTTGGCTACAAATATAAATAGAAATAACAAGATATACAACTTTTGGTTCAAATAAAAAAATAGCATATACAAGTTATAAAGAAATGAATATAACAAAATATACAAGTTTATTAGAAAGAAGAGGGATTCGATGAGAGTTTCTCAGATAAAGGCGGAAAAAGCTGATAAATTCAAAATATAGCCTCTTTTAAAAAAACTATATATTATAAAAAAACAAACCATTGGAGTAGCAACAATCTGCCAACTCCAATGGTTGTCCCCTTTAAACACCTTTAAACAAAATGAAATATCTTATTTTCTTGCTTCTGCTATATAAGCCAGCGCTTCTTTACATTTTTCAGTAACATAAGCCCAATCTTCTGCAGCAACTTTATCGTTCGGGAAGAGTTTTGAGCCCATACCTACGCAGAATACACCTGCTTTAATCCAGGAAGTCAAGTTTTCCTGAGTAGGTTCTACTCCACCGGTCACCATCAACTTAGACCAAGGCATCGGAGCCAGCAAACCTTTTACAAGTTTTGCACCGAGAACATCACCCGGGAATATCTTGCAGAGATCGCAGCCTGCTTCTTGTGCAAAGCCAACTTCCGACACACTTCCGCATCCCGGAGTGTAAGCCACCAGACGACGGTTGCAAATCTTAGCGATTTCAGGATTGAACAACGGACCTACAACAAAGTTAGCACCCAATTGTAAATAAAGGGCAGCCGTTGCAGGATCTACAATAGAACCCACACCCATTGCCATTTCAGGACATTCTTTTGCTGCAAACTTCACAACTTCTGCAAATACTTCATGAGCAAAGTCGCCACGATTGGTAAATTCGAATGCACGAACACCACCTTCGTAACAAGCTTTCACTACTTTTTTTGCAACTTCTGCATCTTTATGGTAAAATACAGGAACCATGCCGGTTGAACCAATTTTGTTCAGCACAGCTATTTTATCAAACTTTGCCATTTTCTTATGATTATTTTTTTAGCGTTGAACACGTCCACTTGCGTCACCACCAGCCAGTGATTCAACTTCTTCTACAGATACCAGATTAAAGTCACCATTGATAGTATGCTTCAATGCAGAAGCGGCTACTGCAAATTCAAGAGCTGCGCCCTGATTAGGTTTCGTCAGCAAACCGTGAATGATACCACCAGAGAAAGAGTCACCACCACCTACGCGGTCGATAATCGGGTTGATATCATAACGCTTGGATTCGTAGAATTCTTCACCATTATAAATCATTGCCTTCCAGCCATTGTGACTTGCAGAGAATGATTCACGCAAAGTAGAGATTACATATTTAAAGCCGAATTCTTTAGCCATTGCCTTGAAAATACCTTTGTATCCTTCAGCATCCGTCTTTCCGCCTTCTACGTCAGCATCGGGTTTAAAGCCCAAGCAGAGTTCTGCATCTTCTTCATTACCAATACAAACATCTACGTACTGCATCAAAGGCTTCATGATAGACTGAGCTTTCTCTTTTGTCCAGAGTTTCTTACGGAAGTTGAGGTCAACAGAAACCGTAACACCGTGACGTTTTGCAGCTTCACAAGCCAATTTGGTAAGTTCGGCAGCTTTATCAGAGATAGCAGGAGTAATACCTGACCAGTGGAACCAATCGGCACCTTCCATGATGGCATCGAAGTCGAAATCAGCTGCATCAGCTTCAGCGATAGCAGAATGTGCACGGTCGTAGATAACTTTGCTGGGACGCATGGAAGCACCTGTTTCAAGATAATAGATACCCACGCGATCGCCGCCACGGGCAATGAAATCTGTTTTTACACCATATTTGCGCAATGCATTTACAGCAGATTGTCCGATTTCGTGTTTCGGCAATTTAGTCACAAAGTAAGCATCATGTCCGTAATTGGCACAGCTGACAGCAACGTTTGCTTCACCACCGCCATATACTACGTCAAATGAATCAGACTGAACAAAACGAGTGTTTCCCGGAGTGGACAGTCTCAACATGATCTCGCCTAATGTAACGACTTTCTTTCCCATAATCTTATTTATTTTTTAATATGTGATTAATTTAGAACTTTCAATTTGTCATTTTAGAGCCAAAAACAGCCTTAATCACCTGATACTATGGAGAGTAAACTAAAATACGGTTCGTTCTTCATAGCCTTCGTGTGCGGGCACAAAGATACAACAATTTTCGTAATTACAAAAATTGTCATATATTTGTGCTGAAAATATTAAGATTATTATTGTGTGCGAACACATGGTAAATTATAAATCGTCAAATTGTAATTGATATGGGGTCTGAAAGAATACGTATTAAAGATATCGCCAAAATGGCGGATGTATCAGTGGGGACAGTAGATCGTGTGATACACGGCCGTAGTGGTGTGTCGGAAGCCAGCCGGAAACGGGTGGAAGAAATCCTGAAGCAACTGGATTACCAGCCTAATATGTACGCCAGTGCACTGGCATCCAACAAGAAATACGCATTCTCCTGCCTGCTGCCGCAACATGAGGAAGGCGAATACTGGACTGCGGTAGAAGCCGGCATTCACGATGCACTGATAGCATATTCGGATTTCAATATCTCCGTAGACCTCTCCTTTTATGATCCGTTTGATTATCATTCATTCGTAGATGTTGCCCAAGGCATCCTGGAACAGGAACCCGACGGAGTCATGTTTGCCCCCACCGTTCCGCAACATACGAAATCTTTCACAGAGGAATTGAACCGACGTTCTACACCTTATATATATATAGACTCAAATCTGAAAGATCAACCCGCCCTTTCCTTCTTTGGACAGAATTCTCACCAAAGCGGATACTTCGCCGCAAAAATGATGATGCTACTTGCAGGAAGCGAGCAGGAAGTAGTAATCTTCCGCAAGATAAACGAGGGTATTGTGGGATCTAACCAGCAGGAACGCCGCGAAATCGGTTTCCGGGAGTATATGTTGAAGCATCACCCCCACTGCCGCATTTGGGAATTGGACTTACATGCCAAGCGGGACAGTGATGATGCACAGATGCTGGACGATTTTTTCAGAAAACATCCGAATGTAAAGAATGGTATCACTTTCAATTCAAAAGTGTATATCGTTGGAGAGTACTTGTTGAAACAAGGAAAAACAGCTTTTAATCTGATGGGGTATGACTTGCTGGAACGTAACGTGAAATGCCTGATGGAGGGCAGCGTATCTTTCCTCATAGCCCAACAGCCGGAGTTACAGGGATTCGACGGAATCAAGGCACTATGTGATTACCTGATTTTCAAAAAGGAAGTTCCAAGAGAGAACTTTATGCCGATTGACTTGTTGACGAAGGAAAATATTGAATTTTATCATCATAAATAATAAGAGTAATTATGGAAACTAAGTACCTTAAAATCAACCCTGCTGATAATGTAGCTGTAGCTATTGTGACGCTGCCGGCAGGAGAAAAACTCACTGTGGACGGAGTGGAAATCACTCTGAACGAGGAAGTACCCGCCGGACACAAATTTGCATTAAAAGATTTTGCAGAGGGCGAAAACGTCATTAAATATGGGTACCCTATCGGCCATGCACGTATGGCCAAGAAACAAGGGGACTGGATGAACGAAAATAATATTCAGACAAACTTGGCAGGATTGCTGGACTATACTTACAATCCGACAAGTGTTACGCTGGATATTCCGCACAAAGATCTGACATTCAAAGGGTATCGCCGCAAAAATGGCGAAGTGGGCATTCGTAACGAGGTTTGGATTATACCGACTGTAGGTTGTGTGAATGGTATCATCAACCAACTGGCCGAAGGTTTGCGCCGGGAAACAGGCGGTAAGGGTGTGGATGCAATCATGGCTTATCCGCATAATTATGGCTGTTCACAGTTGGGTGACGACCATGAAAATACAAAGAAGATTCTGCGTGACATGGTATTGCATCCCAATGCCGGCGCAGTTCTGGTAGTGGGCTTGGGTTGTGAAAACAATCAGCCGGATGTATTCCGCGAATTCCTGGGAGAGTACGATGAAGATCGCGTAAAATTCATGGTTACTCAAAAAGTGGGCGACGAGTACGAAGAAGGTATGGAGTTGCTGCGCGAGCTATACGAAAAAGCAAGCAAAGACGAGCGCGTGGATGTTCCCCTGAGTGAATTACGCGTGGGTTTGAAGTGCGGTGGTTCGGACGGTTTCTCAGGTATCACAGCCAATCCGTTACTGGGAATGTTCTCCGACTTCCTGGTGGCACAAGGCGGTACAAGCGTATTGACGGAAGTTCCGGAAATGTTCGGTGCGGAAACCATATTAATGAACCGTTGCCGCAACGAGGAACTATTTAAAGAAACAGTGAAATTGATTAATGACTTCAAGGAATATTTCCTCTCACATGGCGAACCGGTAGGCGAAAACCCATCTCCGGGAAACAAAGCGGGAGGCATCTCTACTCTGGAAGACAAGGCACTGGGATGTACACAGAAATGCGGCAAGAGCTATGTGGAAGGCGTATTACCGTATGGTGAACGTCTGAGAGTGAAAGGCCTGAACCTGCTGTCGGCACCGGGAAATGACCTTGTTGCTGCCACAGCACTGGCTTCCTGCGGTTGCCACATGGTATTGTTCACTACAGGACGCGGAACCCCGTTCGGAACCTATGTACCGACCATGAAGATTTCAACGAACTCCACATTGGCAAAGAACAAACCGGGCTGGATTGATTTCAACGCAGGAGTCATCGTAGAAAATGAACCGATGGAAAAGACTTGCGAACGGTTCATTGATTATATAATCCAGGTAGCAAGCGGCGAATTCGTAAACAACGAAAAGAAAGGTTATAAGGAAATTGCGATCTTCAAGACAGGAGTAACTTTATAAAGAAAAGAAAGGAAGGGAACCAGTTGACCAGTTGACAAGGAAACAAGGGGCTGCGCAATGCTTCTGTGCCGCATGGAACCTTGTCCCCTTGTCAACTGGTTAACTCGTCAACTTTCCCTCAAAACCCTATAGAAAGAAATTAATTCCGCCAACGGGTAATTAAGAGATAGAGAGCGGGCAAAAACTATTTTGCTCCGCTCTTTGTTTTTTATAATTTTGCAACGAATTAATGGCTCATTCTGGAAAAGAAAGGAAGGAAACCAGTTGACAAGGGGACGAGTTAACAAGGGAACAAGGGGGCTGCGCAATGCTCCTATGCCGCATGGAACCTTGTCCCCTTGTCAACTGGTTAACTCGTCAACTTTCCCTCAAAACTATATATTAAGATGACAGATACAACAAATAAACAAAAGGGTGGATGGTGGGCACTAAGCCCGCTGGCAGTATTTTTATGCCTTTACCTGGTGACGTCACTGATTGTAAATGATTTCTATAAGGTACCCATTACAGTCGCATTTCTTCTGTCATCCTGCTATGCCATTGCACTGACGCGCGGACTGAGCCTGGAAAAACGGGTGTATCAATTCTCCGTGGGAGCCAGCAACAAGAATATCATATTGATGATATGGATATTCATTCTTGCCGGAGCCTTTGCCCAAAGTGCCAAACAAATGGGAGCAATCGACGCCACAGTAAACCTCACCCTGAGTATTCTGCCGGATAACCTGCTACTGGCAGGTATTTTTATAGCCGCATGTTTCATTTCACTTTCCATAGGCACCAGTGTGGGAACAATTGTAGCCCTCACCCCTGTAGCCATCGGATTAGCGGAAAAGACCGGCATCGACCTGCCATATATGGTTGCCATTGTAGTGGGCGGTTCATTCTTCGGAGATAATCTTTCGTTTATTTCGGATACCACCATAGCTTCCACCAAGACACAGGATTGCGTGATGCGGGACAAATTTCGCGTAAATTTCATGATTGTGGTTCCGGCAGCACTGATTGTGCTCTGCATCTATATATTCCAGGGATTGTCCATCACAGCTCCTGCACAAACACAAGAGATAGAATGGATAAAGGTTATCCCCTACCTCATCGTGCTGGGCACAGCAGTGGCAGGTGTGAATGTAATGTTAGTCCTTCTCTTGGGTATACTGAGTACAGGTATCATCGGTATCTTCACAAGCGAAACAGACCTGAGCACAGCTTTCTTCGACTGGTTCGGTTCCATGGGAACCGGCATCACAGGAATGGGTGAACTGATTATCATCACCCTGCTTGCCGGCGGTATGCTGGAAACAATCCGCTACAATGGCGGAATCGACTTCATCATCTCCCGCCTGACGCGCCATGTAAAAGGCAAACGAGGAGCAGAACTGAGCATCGCCGCACTTGTCAGCATTGCCAACCTCTGTACGGCAAACAACACCATCGCCATTATTACCACCGGACCGATAGCCAAAGACATTGCCCAACGTTTCCACCTGGATCGCCGGAAGACAGCCAGCATCCTGGACACATTCTCCTGCCTGGTGCAAGGCATCATTCCTTACGGTGCGCAACTACTCATTGCCGCCGGATTGGCAGGCATCTCTCCCATCAGTATCATCGGCAGCTTGTACTATCCGTTTACAATGGGAATTTGTGCATTATTAGCAATATTATTGAGATATCCGAAACGATATTCGTAAATATTCGCCCATATTCGGCAAAAAATGAAATTATCGCAAAAAAATATGGTAAAAGATGATGCATTATTGAAATAGAATGCGTTACTTTGTAGCCGAACAATAAAGAAGTTTATTTGATTTGATTATTTCACGTATGTATTTCCTCTGTATTGAGTATTTCCATTTCTGACCTAACAACTTCCAAAAACTTTGTTTATTGAATTATTAATTTATTATTTTATTTAGATTTATGAATTTGTATGTAGGTAACCTGAATTACAGGGTTAAAGAATCAGATTTAAGAGAAGTTATGGAAGAGTACGGAACAGTAGACTCAGTAAGAATCATCACTGACCGTGAAACAAGAAGATCTAAAGGATTCGCATTCATCGAAATGCCGGATTCTTCAGAAGCATCTAACGCTATTAATGCATTGAACGGCGCAGAATACGCAGGTCGTCCGATGGTAGTTAAAGAAGCATTACCGAAGAATTAATTATTCTCACGATAATACGTTATTAAAAAGAAGGATGGGTTTCTGATGAAATCCATCCTTTTTTTGTTAGGAACTCTTTGTCAATCAAAATAAAAACCATACCTTTGCAGCCGCTATTACGAGATAGTAGCATAATTCAAATCATTTATTTAAAACATTATTTAAAATGGCAACAAAAATCAGATTGCAAAGACATGGACGTAAGAGCTACGCTTTCTACTCTATCGTTATTGCAGACGTAAGAGCACCACGTGATGGTAAATTTATTGAGAAGATTGGTACGTACAATCCGAACACCAATCCTGCCACAGTAGATTTGAAGTTCGACCGCGCACTTGACTGGGTTATGAAAGGTGCACAACCGACTGACACTGTTCGTAACATCTTGTCAAACGAAGGCGTTTACATGAAAAAACACCTCATGGGTGGTGTTACCAAGGGCGCATTTGGCGAAGCTGAAGCAGAAGCTAAATTCGAAGCTTGGAAGAACAACAAACAAAGCGGTTTGGCTGCTTTGAAAGCTAAAGACGAAGAAGCTAAAAAAGCTGAAGCAAAAGCACGTCTGGAAGCTGAAAAGAAAGTAAACGCTGAAAAAGCAAAAGCATTGGCTGAAAAGAAGGCTGCTGAAGAAGCAGAAAAAGCTGCCGCTGAAGCTCCTGCTGAAGAGGCAACAGAGACCCCTGCTGAAGAAGCTCCCGCTGCTGAAGCTGCTGCTGAATAATAGTAAGCACAGTACGATTACAAAAAATGGGATTAAAACTATAAAATCCTCTCCGGTTATGCCGGAGGGGATTTTTTATTGACTATCTTTGTAGCCATATATTTTTACTTAATAATAAAAGCAATGAAAAAATTTATCTATCTGCTCGCTGTGGCTGCTATCGTTGCTGCCTGTAGCGGAAACAAAGGTTACGTGGTAACCGGAACCGTAGAGGGTGGAGCTGACGGCGACACTGTATTTTTGCAAAAAGTAGACGGAAGAAATCTTGTAAAAGTAGACTCCGCAGTAATCACCAAAGGTACATTCACCTTTAAAGGCGTACAAGATACTGCTGTGAACCGTTACGTAACCTACAGACCGGCAGGAAAAGAAGGTATCCTGATGGACTTCTTCCTTGAAAACGGTAACATCAAGATGAACCTAACCCGCGATAATGACTCTGCTACCGGTACGCCGAGCAACGATGCTTATCAGGAAATCAGAGCTCAACTGAATGATCTGAACAAGCAAATGATGACTATATATGAGTCTATGTCAGATACTACACTGACTGACGAGCAGCGCGAAGCCAAAATGAAGGAAATGAACGATCTGCAAGAAAAATCAATGGAAATCACTAAGGCAGGTATCGCTAAGAACATCACTAACCTGGTGGGCGTTCATTTGCTGAAGAATAACTACTACTACCTTGAAGTAGACGAACTGGATCCGTTGATGCCGCAAATTCCCGCTGAATTTGCTAACGATGAAGTAATCATCAAGATCAAAGGAAACGTAGAAAAGATGAAAGCTACTGCTGTAGGCCAGAAGTTCACAGATTTCGAAATGGCAACTCCTGACGGAAAACCGGTGAAACTGTCTGACTATGTAGGTAAAGGTAAAGTGGTACTCATCGACTTCTGGGCAAGCTGGTGTGGTCCTTGCCGTCGCGAAATGCCGAACCTGGTAGAAGCCTATGCTCAATACAAGAACAAAGGTTTTGAAATCGTAGGTGTATCTTTGGATCAAAGTGGCGAAGCATGGAAAGATGCTATCGAGAAGCTGAACATCACTTGGCCACAAATGTCTGACCTAAAATACTGGAATTGCGAAGGCGCTCAGTTGTATGCAGTAAGCAGTATTCCTCACACTGTATTGATCGACGGTGAAGGAACTATCATCGCACGCGGATTGCACGGTGAAGAGTTGCAAACAAAATTGGCAGAAGTTTTGAAATAATTTTCGTACGGGAAAGAATAATCCCTATTCAAGATTATTTTTTATAGTACAACCTCGCCTGTTACATGGATGTGTAGCAGGCGAGGTTTTTTGTATCTACTTACTACATAGGGTTTTCCATTTCGAACAACTTTTAAAAGACCTACAAAATAAAAAGTTTTCCATTTCCCTTTTAATCATTACTGAATATCAATTGATTAACATATTTTACAGACACAAAAGTTTTCCAAAAATAAAAACTTCCAGATTAGTTTATATCTTTGTGCTCCCAATTCAAATGGATAACAAAATAATAAGAATGAGACCATGATACAGACTGTAATCAAAAGAGACGGACGAGTAGTCGGCTTTAATGAAGAGAAAATAGTAACTGCGATCCGTAAAGCAATGTTACACACGGACAAAGGTGAAGACCTGCAATTGATACGCCAGATCACAGATCACATATCCTTCAAGGGAAGTGCACAAATGACGGTGGAAGCCATTCAGGATGCAGTAGAAATGGAGCTGATGAAGAGTAGCCGGAAAGATGTGGCACAAAAGTATATTGCTTACCGCAACCAGCGTAGCATTGCCCGCAAAGCCAAGACACGTGATATGTTTCTGGAGATTATAGAGATCAAGTCCAACGATGTGACACGGGAAAATGCCAATATGAATGCCGATACTCCGGCGGGCATGATGATGAAGTTTGCCAGTGAAACCACCAAACCGTTTGTAGACGACTATTTGTTGAGTGACGAGGTACTGGAAGCTGTACACAACAATTATCTGCATATTCATGATAAGGACTACTACCCTACCAAAAGTCTGACATGCGTTCAACACCCGCTGGACCGCATTTTGTCCTGTGGCTTTTCTGCCGGACATGGCGAATCACGTCCTGCCAAACGCATCGAAACAGCAAGTATCCTGGGATGTATCTCACTGGAAACTGCCCAGAATGAAATGCATGGTGGACAGGCTATTCCTGCATTCGATTTTTATCTGGCACCTTATGTACGCAACAGCTACATCGAAGAAATCAAGAATCTGGAAGAACTGAACGGAAAAGATTATTCACATCTTTATCAGAAGGAACTTACAGACTACCTGCAACAGCCGTTGGATGGTCTGTCCGACGAAAAACGCATTGTACAACATGCCATCAACAAAACTGTAGCACGTGTACACCAGTCCATGGAAGCATTCATCCATAATATGAATACCATTCACTCACGCGGCGGCAATCAAGTCGTATTCAGCTCTATCAACTACGGCACGGATACATCAGCCGAGGGACGTTGCATCATCCGCGAGTTACTGAAAAGCACCTATCAGGGCGTAGGCAATGGCGAAACTGCCATCTTCCCTATCCAGATATGGAAAAAGAAACGTGGCGTAAGCTATCTGCCGGAAGACCGCAACTATGATCTTTACCAACTTGCCTGCAAAGTGACCGCACGCCGTTTCTTCCCGAACTTCCTGAACCTGGACGCTACATTCAACCAGAGTGAAGAATGGAGAGCGGACGATCCTCAGCGTTATCAGCACGAAGTGGCAACCATGGGATGCCGCACACGTGTATTCGAAAACCGCTTCGGGCCGAAAACATCCATCGGACGCGGAAATATTTCTTTCTCCACCATCAACATCGTACGCCTGGGCATCGAATGCATGAAGATAGAAGACGAAGAATTGCGTATAGCCAAATTCTTCGCCAAACTGGATGCAATGCTCGAAGTTACAGCCCGCCAACTCCACGAACGCATGGAATTCCAGAAAACAGCATTTGCCAAGCAATTTCCGCTGTTAATGTCTGCTTTATGGGTGGGTAGCGAAAAGCTGAAACCTAACGATACGATTGCTTCTGTTATCAATCAGGGAACACTGGGTATCGGTTTCATCGGTCTGGCAGAATGCCTGGTAGCCCTTACAGGAAAACATCATGGAGAATCGGAAGAATCACAAAAACTGGGAGTGAAGATAGTAACCTATATCCGTGATCGTGCCAACCAGTTCTCCGAACAGTATCACCATAACTACAGTGTGCTGGCCACGCCTGCCGAAGGTTTATCGGGTAAGTTCACAGGTGCCGACCGTAAGAAATTCGGGGTACTGCCAGGTATTACAGACCGGGATTATTATACAAACTCCAATCACGTACCCGTATATTATAAGTGCAGTGCCCGCCATAAAGCTGAAGTAGAAGCACCGTATCACGATCTGACACGTGGCGGACACATCTTCTATGTAGAAATAGACGGTGATGCAACACATAACCCCGAAGTTATCATGCGTGTAGTAGATATGATGGATCAGTATAACATTGGATACGGTTCAGTAAACCACAACCGTAACCGCTGTCTGGAATGCGGCTACGAAAATTCAACTCCGAATCTGGAAGCTTGCCCTAAATGCGGAAGTACCCACATCGATAAATTACAGCGTATCACCGGTTATCTGGTAGGTACTACCGACCGCTGGAACAACGCTAAATTGGCGGAACTGAACGACCGTGTCATTCACAATTAAAAATTATAAATTTAAAATTAAAGGGCTGCGCAATAACGAAGCAGCCCCTTAATTTCATTCCCTCTCACCAACCTTTAATTTTTAATTCTTAATTTTTAATTGAATCATGCTTTCTATTCTTGATATTATAGAAGATACCACAGTGGACGGTCCGGGTTTCCGGACCTCCATTTATGCTGCCGGATGCCCGAATAGATGCCCGGGCTGCCACAATCCCGAATCCTGGGATATCGATCGGGGGCATTGGATGTCAACAGACGAAATATTGGAAAAAGTACTTGCCGACGACTTTGCAGACGTAACATTCAGTGGCGGAGACCCGATGTACCAGCCGGAAGGATTTGCAGAACTGGCATGCGCCATTAAGGAAAAAAGCGGTAAAAATATCTGGTGTTATACCGGATATACATTTGAAACTCTGCTGCGCAACCCTCTACAGGCCAAACTATTGCAATACATCGATGTACTGGTAGATGGAAAATTCAAACAAGAACTGTGGGATGAAAGCCTGTGCTTCCGCGGAAGTAAAAACCAACGCCTGATCGACGTACAGGCTTCACTGCGGACAGAAGAGGTAGTGGCCTACAACTATAACCCTGTACCTCGTATCGCTTAATAATCAGCAAACATAAGGAGGTGCTTCTGATGCATCTCCTTCCCTGTCCACCTTCTCAAAAATTCCCGCAATTATACCTTGCATCACTTTTTTGTTTTCTCAAAAAGCCGTACCTTTGCGGCGCTTTTCAAGAACAGATAATATTAGGATAACATTTTAAGTATGAATTCGCCAAACGAATTAAAAGAAATTACCCGGTTTTTACTGGAGTATGCCAATCGTCTTATGGGTTCCGGTGTACACACTTCACGCGTGATACGAAACACTCGCCGCATCGGAAAGTCACTGGATGTAGACGTGAAAATGAGCCTTTTTCAAAAGACCATGGTAGTAAGCGTATGCGACATCGACAGCACTGAAGTTTATAATGAAGTAGCCATCATCCCCGCTTTTCCCATCAGTTTTGAGCTGAATGCCGAACTGAGTGCACTCAGTTGGGAAGCTTATGACAACCATCTGCCTCTCGACACCCTGTGGGAAAAATACGAGAAAATCATTGCACGCCCCAAAATGGACCCGCTTTGCACACTGTTCCTGGTGGGATTTGCCAATGCATCATTCTGCGCCCTGTTCGGTGGCGACTGGACTGCACGCCTCATTGTATTCTCTGCCACTCTCATAGGTTTCTACGTCAAACAAATTATGCAGAAAAAGAAAATCAACCATTACCTTGTTTTCATAGTCTCTGCATTCATCGCTTCTATGGTTGCTTCTTCAGCTTTGACACTGGAAACCACCGCCGAAATTGCCATCGCTACAAGCGTTCTTTACCTGGTACCCGGAGTACCTTTGCTGAACGGTGTTATCGATATTGTAGAAGGGCACGTACTCACCGGATGCACCCGCCTTATTCAGGCTTTATTGCTGGTACTATGTATTTCCGTAGGACTTTCCTGTACTCTTATGTTAATTAGAAATAGTTTATTATGATACTTGTTGATATACTTACAGACGGCATATTCGCCGCTGTCGCCGCTATCGGTTTCGGAGCGATTTCAGATCCTCCTTTGCGTGCTTTCCCTTCCATTGCTTTGCTTGCCGCCATCGGTCATGCCCTGCGCTTCTGCCTGATGACGTATCTGGGAGTGGATATTGCTACTGCATCCCTATGTGCTTCTTTCAGTATCGGTATGGGAAGTTTGGTTCTGGGAAAACGTATCTATTGCCCCATGACTGTACTTTATATTCCTGCATTGCTGCCCATGATTCCGGGTATGTATGCCTACAAAATAGTATTCTCGCTCATCATGTTCATGCAGAACCTGAAAGTGCCCGAATTACAGGAAAAGTATCTGATTGACTTATTTACAAATTCAATCATTACCTGTAGTGTTATCTTCATGTTGGCAGTGGGCGCTACTATACCGTTGTTCCTGTTCATCAAACGGGCCTTCTCCATGACAAGACACGAGAAAAAATAAAAGTTGAAAATTAAAAATTAAAAGATTGCGTATGGAAGTTTTTTGGAAAACAATCGCACAATATAATGAAGGAACCTGGATAGCCCAGATCGTTATAACCGTTGTAGGCATCTTGCTGACCATACTTCTCTATCAGAAACCGACACTACTGGTCAAGCGGCTGATGAAGGGATATATGGTATTTTTAAATAGCTGGATTTCTATCGTCTACTACATGATTTATTGTGGTGACCGGAATTACAATTATATACTTGCCATATTCTGGGGCATAATCGCACTTATCTGGCTATGGGATCTCATTACGAACTATACGCCGTTTGAGCGTTACCACAAATATGACAAGCTGACTTACATATTGTATGCCATGCCGTTCCTTTACCCTCTCCTCTCATGGGCACGGGGCATGGAATTCCCGATGATGACTACCTGTGTGATGCCTTGTTCCGTAGCCGTATTCACTATCGGATTGTTGTTGGCGTTTTCCCGTAAGGTCAATCTATTGGTGATCCTTTTCCTTTGTCACTGGGCGCTCATTGCTTTCTCCAAAGTTTACGTCTACAAAATTCCGGAAGATTTATTGTTGGCCAGTGCAACCGTACCTGCCATCTATCTCTTCTTCAAGAACTACTTCGACCAGAATCTGCATAAGGAAACAAAACCAAGTGCCAAATATACAAACTGGATATTAATAGCACTTTGCTTAGCAATCGGAATATTTCTGAGTATTACGATATTTCACGAGCTGGCAGGATAATAAAAAGAGGAATGATGAAACGGAGCGTTCATCATTCCTCTTTTTATCTTAAATCATTTCTTTCCTTGGTTCGCCACCGCTTCCATCAACTTCTTTATCTCCTCCGGATCTCCCAGAAAATAATCCTTCGTCAAATTCAGGTCGTCATCGAATTCGAATACATAAGGCACAGCAGTCGGCAGATTCAGCTTTACAATATCTTCATCGGAGATACCTTTCAGGTGTTTGATAATTCCTCGCAAACTGTTGCCGTGCGCTACTACAAGTAGCTCATCTGCAGTCTTCAGATTCGGGAAAATCACACATTTCCAATAAGGCATAATGCGTTCTATTGTATCTTTCAGCGACTCTGTACGAGGCAATTCGGCATCGGGCACTTCATTGTATCGAACCTCAAAACGCGGGTTACGGGGATCATCTTCAGCCAATGCATGTGGAGCCACATCATAGCTGCGACGCCAGACTAACACCTGTTCTTCACCATATTTTTCAGCAGTCTCCGCCTTGTTCAACCCCTGTAGCTGCCCGTAGTGCTTCTCGTTCAGACGCCAGGATTTTTCTACCGGTATCCAGTCCTGATCCATACGATCCAATACCACATTCAGCGTCTTTACTGCACGCTTCAGGTAAGAGGTATAGGCCTTATCAAACTGAAAGTCATTATCTACCAATAACTCTCCTGCCTTCTTAGCTTCGGCAATGCCTTTCTCTGTTAAATCCACATCGGTCCAACCTGTGAAACGATTCTCTTTATTCCATGCGCTCTCACCGTGGCGGAGCAATACAATTTTCTTCATACGAATTTCTATTTTATTAGTCGTATAAATAAAACACGTATCTACCGGAACTTGTTCAACAGAGAAATACGCCCTACTTCGTCAGCGAATCAGCATATATATACAAAATCAACATCTGCTGTGCATCGTCAAACTTCACACCATTTTCCTTAATGTAACGTTCCAAGTCTTCCCGATAATCAGAGTTCAGTTTCAGGAATTGCTTCATATTGCGAATTTCTTTCTTCTTTCCCTTTTTCTCCACCCAATACACATTGTAGCGTCTGCCCAACTCCAGGCGTCCGGGATCATACACGGCAGTCATCCTACCACTGTTACTGCCTACCATAGAGTAGGTCGTAGTATTGGAAACGGAAGAAGTACCGCCATATCCTGCTGCTTTCGGTTTATCGCGTGCAGTTCCTTTGTACTGTACATAGAATGGAGGTTCGGAAGATAATATCTCGACTCCGGCACCTTTTTCAGGATAAAACGTCCGTTCACCGAACTTTATAATATTCACCTCATCAACATTCGACAAGATCTTGACTTGCTGCCCATCCCGTTCATCAATAAAGTAGAATTTCTCACTTACCAGATTATAGTTCATTTTGTTGCGAACCTGCCTGCCGTTTTTCAGGTAAACGGTAGCCTCCTGATAATCACCAAAAAGAAACGAGGAATTCTCCCCACTCTGTGCATATCCTTCCGAAACCGCACAAAACAAAACGCTCAGAAAAAGAAGTAACTGTCTCATAGCACATTATTTATAAGGTGAATAAAAAACAAAAGCTGCTCCGAGAGGTTTGACAACCTCCCGCAAGCAGCTTCACTATGTTGATATATTAAACTCTTACACGAACCAGCGAACGTAACAGAAATCCTGACGGTGAGGCAGGTCAGAGTTTTTCGGGAACATGCGGTAGGATACCTTGAAGCTACCTGCGTTCTCTAATTTATGTTTCACCTGGAAGGTATAGAGGTTACCCTCTTTCTTCACTACGCTAAACGGCTCAACAGAGTAAACGTGTTGTTTACCGTCACCGGCAGTGTAAGTAGTTACCAGTTCCAGACCGATTGCATCGTTCAAGCCCTTCTCATCAATAACGTAAGTAATGGTGTATTCCTTACCGCTTTCGATGGTAGCCTGCAGCAATTCTTCACACTTGTCATAAGATACGACCTCGATGCTGTCCCACTTAGAAACCACTTCTTCTTTCCAAGCAGCAATTTCCTTAGCTTTGGCATTGTCATTGGCAGACAGTGCGCTGAAACGTTTAGCCAACTTAGTATAGAACTTGCTATAATAGTCGTCCAACTGACGTTTCATTGTATAGTGAGGTGCAATCTGTGCGATAGAATTCTTGATAGTCTTCACCCAACCTTCAGAGTATCCCTTCTTGTTGCGTGCATAGTACAACGGCAAAATCTCAGTTTCAAGGATGCTGTAGATAGTAGCTGCATCGAGCTGATCCTGATGATCCTGGTTCTGGTAAGTACGCTTTTCTGTCAGCGCCCAACCTGCACCTTCGCGGTAGCCTTCCAACCACCAACCGTCGAGTACGGAGAAGTTTACAACACCGTTCATCAACGCTTTCTCACCGGAAGTACCGGATGCTTCGAGCGGACGAGTCGGAGTATTCAACCAGATATCCACACCGGATACCAGACGGCGAGCCAGCTGCATATCATAGTTTTCCAGGAAGATAATCTTACCCAGGAATTCCGGACGACGGGAGATTTCGATAATTCTCTTGATCAGACCTTGACCCGCTCCGTCATGCGGGTGAGCCTTACCGGTGAACAGGAACTGTACCGGATAGTCAGGGTTGTTCACAATCTTAGCCAGACGGTCAAGGTCAGTGAACAGCAGGTGAGCACGTTTGTAAGTAGCAAAACGACGACCGAAACCGATCAGCAATGCATTCGGAT
>OGFO01000153.1_pt1 | contig 73209 bp, 51 predicted proteins | sample 1570981 | NCBI WGS metagenome assembly OGFO01 (sample SAMEA2581955, study PRJEB24529) | metagenome | biome: Human gut stool | place: China | collected 2011
CCTGGGATGTTCCCTTTGCCGAAGGTCAGATGTTGGGTGATATCGGTTTGAAGACGCGTGGCTGGGGTAATGTTTCGGTTGAGAATAATCATATTGATGTATTTATCTTCGAATTTGCTGATGTGTTACATTGGCTTTCTAAGGAGTACAACGAGCCTCGTTTCTCTGATTTTGCTGAGGTTATTTCCACTTCCATGCGTCAACTGCTTCCTTATGAAGGTCATATGTGTGGTGTTGCCAAAGTCGGTTATTACCCTGAGGTTGTCCAACACACTAACTGGGATTACGGTCGTAATGGTAAGGGATATTACAATGATATCTTTGCTCCGGGTTGGACGGTTGCCTCATTGTGGGAACTCTTTTCACCGGGACGTGCAGAGAAGTTCTTATTGAAATAGAATATGGATTCAATATAAAAAGCATCTCCGTTTAATCAGATAATGTATTTTGATTAAACGGAGATGCTTTTTATATTATATCCTTATACAAGGATACTATCTTGATCTTTTTATCGCATAACCAGTGCCTTGTTTTCTGCCTCTTCCATTATTTCCCGTTCTCCCGGACCTTTATCATTAATCCCGCATAGGTGCAATATGCCATGAATAATAACGCGATGTAGCTCTGTTTCGTAATCACTGCCGAACTGTTCCGCATTTGTGCGTACCGTATCAAGGCTAATAAATAAATCTCCACTAAGACGATTGCCTTCACAATAGTCAAAGGTAATAATATCTGTGTAATAGTCATGTTGCAGATATTGACGATTTACCTCAAGTATCTTTTCATCGGAACAGAAAATATAGGCGATTTCACCGACTCTTTTTTCATAAGTTGCAGCAACGGCCTTAATCCATTCCGTTGTTTTGCTTTTTTTGATGGCGGGCATTTCTACACCGTCTGTCTGATAAGAAACCATATCAATTAAAAATTAAGAATTAAAAATCAAAAGAAGAACATGTAACTGATGATGATGGCGGCAAGGATACCTGCCAAGTCCGCTATCAGTCCGCAGGTGACAGCATTGCGTGTCTTGGTGATACCTACACTGCCGAAATACACTGCCAGAATATAAAACGTAGTGTCTGAGGCACCACGGGCTACACAGCTCATACGCCCTACGAAGGAGTCCGCCCCATATTCTTTCATGGTATCGATCATTAATCCGTTGGCCCCACTACCACTCAGCGATTTCATCAGTGCAGTTGGTAAAGCACCTACAAAACTGGTATCTACACCGAACAATCCCACTACATAGCCGATGCCACTTACTAACATATCCATTGCACCGGAAGTTCGGAATACGGCAATACCCACCAGAAATGCAACCAAATAGGGAATGATGCGAACAGCAGTGGTAAATCCTTCTTTAGCACCTTCCACAAAAGCGTCATATACATTTATTTTCTTCCATAATCCCCATACAATGAACAGCAGGATGATACTGAATAAAATAATGTTGGCAATCAATGTGGAATATGTGCCGATTTCTTCCCGACCGAGTCGCATAAACAGGTAAATCAATCCGGCAAAGAAAAGGCTGATACAACCAATGAGGATAAGGATAGGCTTATTAATAAGATTAATGCGCTGTGCGATACTAACCGCAATTACTCCTACAAGAGTAGAGATAGCAGATGTTATCAGTATTGGTATAAATATATCAGTAGGTTGTGTAGCACCCATCTGTGCACGATACATCATAATGCTGATTGGAATTAGTATCAGTCCGGAAGTGTTGAGCACCAGGAACATAACCATTGGATTAGTCGCCGTATCCTTTTGGGGGTTCAATTCTTGCAGTTCTTTCATAGCTTTCAATCCCATTGGGGTAGCAGCATTATCGAGCCCCAGCATATTGGCTGACAGGTTCATAAAGATAGAACCCATAGCAGGATGTCCTTTCGGTATTTCGGGGAAGAGGCGACAGAAAACAGGGCTTAACCAGCGGGATAACGCATTAATCATACCACTTTGCTCGCCAATCTTCATAATACCCAGCCAGAGTGAAAGAATACCAGTCAACCCCAAAGATATTTCGAAAGCCGTTTTTGAGGAAGTAAATGTAGAGTTGACCAGCTCCGTAAAGATTTCAGTGTTGCCCATAAACAGAAGTTTGATGAGTGCCACAATGAAAGCAATTACAAAGAATGCTACCCAAATGTAATTTAAAACCATAAAATAATGCGTTGATTTCTATGCAAAAGTAGGAATATCTTTCCATTCAGCATGATAAATGGAAAGATTATTGCATTTATTAGGGCAATAACGCTATTTCAAATATGAAATTCTGGTTATCTTTGCTTTCTGACATTGAAGCGGTTGTATATTATGAAACGACTGTTTGTAATGCCTCTGTTTAAATCAATAATTAAATAATATGAGAAACAAATGTATTTTATTTGCAGCTTTGCTGATGTTATCCGGTGCAATCTCTGCCAAGGTTGTATTGCCACCGATATTCTCAGATAATATGGTACTTCAGCAACAAGCGGATGCTCCTGTCTGGGGTGAAGCTAAGCCGATGAAAACGGTAAAAGTAACAACTTCCTGGGATGGAAAGACGTATGAGACACAGGCTAACAAAGAAGGTAAATGGAAACTTTCTGTCCGCACACCTGAGGCGGGTGGCCCCTATGAACTTACGCTGACCGATGGACAGCAACTGATATTAAAAAATGTAATGATTGGTGAAGTCTGGATATGTTCCGGACAATCCAATATGGAAATGCCTCTGGAAGGTTGGGGAAAGATTATGGATTACAAAAAAGAGATTGCAGCGGCCGATCATCCTAATATCCGTTTATTACATGTAGAACATGTGACGAGTACACAACCGGAGTCCGATATCAAAATCCGTGATAATGGCTGGCTGGTATGTTCGCCACAAACTATTCTTAATTTCTCGGCTACTGCTTACTTCTTCGGTCGTGAAATCTCAGAAAAACAGAATGTGCCTGTGGGATTGATTCATACTTCCTGGGGAGGAACAAATGTCGAATCCTGGATAAGTGGGAAAGTGTTGCAAGAGATGCCGGACTTTAGCAATGTAGTGGAGGAAGTCTGTGCTATGCCTGATAAAACTGCGATGAAAGCGGAATATCTGAAAACTTTGGAAGCTTGGAATAATCGTGTGGATGAAGGTTTTTCTGCCGGAAAACCGGTACGGGCAGAAGTCTCTTTGGATGATAGTAACTGGTCAAAAATGAAATTCCCCGGTATGGTGGAGGAACAAGGGCTTAATGGCTTTGACGGACTAATCTGGCTCCGCCGAACCGTTGATATACCTGCATCCTGGGCAGGTAAAAAGGTTCAAATGATTTTAGGTACTATCGATGATAATGATATTACGTATTGGAATGGTAAGGAAGTTGGGCGTACTACTGGTTATACTATTCAGCGCAATTATACCGTCCCTGGTAAATTAGTCAAAGCTGGACCACTCAGTCTGGCTATTCGTATTGTAGATACAGGTGGTGGTTGCGGCATGCCTAACGATCTTTATCTTCGTTCTGCCAATGGAGAGCAAATTAGCCTCGCAGGAGAGTGGAAATACCAAGTGGCGGCTGATGCCCGTAAAGAGGGAATGCCTCCGAAAGACATGTCCGAAAATCCTAATCTACCGACATCTTTGTATAATGCTATGATTCATCCACTGGTGCCTTACGGTATTCGTGGCGCTATCTGGTATCAGGGAGAAAACAATGCTTCACGTGCTTATCAATATCGTGAACTTTTCCCGCTGGTCATTGAAAACTGGCGTAAAGATTGGGAACAGGATTTTCCATTCTACTTTGTACAGTTAGCCAACTTTAAACCAGTATCTTCGGAGCCGGTTGATTCTGATTGGGCGGAACTTCGCGAAGCACAAACCCGTACATTATCTGTGGCAAATACGGGTATGGCCGTAATCATAGATAAAGGTGAAGCAAATGATATTCACCCCAAAGATAAACAGGCAGTTGGTCATCGTTTGGCATTGATAGCCCGTGCCAAGACGTACGGAGAGCAAATACCTTATTCAGGTCCTATGTACCACTCCTATGAGGTAGATGGAGATAAGATTATCCTTTCCTTTGACCATACTGAAGGAGGCTTAAAGAGTGGTGATGGAAAAACATTGCAAGGTTTTTCTATTGCCGGACGCGATCACAAATTCCACTGGGCAAAAGCAGAGATACAAGGCGATAAGATTGTGGTAAGTTCTCCGGAAGTATCATACCCCGTTGCTGTTCGCTATGCATGGGCCGATAATCCGGTTTGTAATTTGTATAATGGTGCAGGGCTTCCGGCTTCACCTTTCCGTACAGATGACTGGAAAGGAGTGACACTGAAATAATTTACTCGTTTGGTATAATCGTAACTCCGCTTATTGTCAATTGTACATTATTGATAATAAGCGGAGTTTCTTTTAATGCTGCTTGCTTATAGATACTATGAAAGCGGATCATTATCCATTAACTCGCTTTTTATGTCTAAAAAATGCTTACTATATGCAATAAAAAGATAAAAATCGTCAATTCTCATACTTTGCAGGATAGGCTGATATTTTATTTCATGTATAAAATATATCTTTATCATCCTATAATATACAACAGACAAATAGCTTATGATGAAAAAAACGATTCTTGCCTGTGTTTTTCTGCAATTGGTTTTAGGAACTGTCTTTGCCCAAACAGTTGATTCTACCCATATCAAAAATATGCATGCTTATTACAAAAAGCATTTTAGTGACCCGACTGATCCCATAGTGCTGATGGCATCGGATACACTGCTGGATATGGCAATCAGATGCAATGATACAGTAATGTCTAAAATAGCTTTGGGAGCTAAGTTAGACTATTATTATTATGGTCAAGGTGAGAATCGTACAGATAGTGTCATAGCTGGAGTGAATCGCTTAAAGAAATTTGCCCGGAGTGTTGGGAATGCTGAACTTTACTACTGGGCATGGGCTGCCAGACTGGTTAATTATTATATCATACAGGGAGAATATAATATTGCTCTTCTCGAAGCTGAGAAGATGTTGCAGGAGGCAAAAGAGGAGGGAAAGCAAGAAAGTATTGCTGAATGTTATTATGCGTTAGCCAATGTTTATTCAGCGAAAGGTTTAATGAAAAAATCTCAGGAGTTTATGCTTAAGGAGATAGACATTTTTGAGAATACCGATGTTGTAAGATATAATATATCCTTTCAGTATAGTGATGCCGCAAAAATATACATTGATCTGGGTGAAGAAGAAAAAGCTCCCGAACTACTTAAAAAAGCACTTAAGGCAGTCAAGTCTCCTTATCATGAAGTGACGGTAAACTTGGTTTATGTATCACTTTATCTTGCGCAGGGTGATACGGTGGCTGCCCGTCAGGCATTGGAGAAGTGTAGGCAAATGTATGCGAATGAGCCTTCACTGAAACGCCATATACACTATTTGTATGATGTGGAAATTGATTATAACTGGAAAGTCGGTAATTACCAGAAAGCTCTTAGTGTATTGGATGAGCGGGAAACTGAATTAAAGAAGAAAAATAATTTAGCCACTTTGATGCAGCTGAGAAAAACGAAAGCGGATATTCTTTGGGATATGAACCGTAAAGAAGAGGCTGCCAGATTATATCGTGATTTTCTCTTGGAACAAAAGAAGGAGAAAGAAAGGAACGAAGAGGTTGCTACCGGTGAATTTGCTACTATGCTGAATCTGCAACAACTTACTGCTGAAAAGGGACGGTTGGAAAAGATTTCTCAAGAAAAGCAACTTCAAAATACCCGCATCATTCTTTTCTCTGTTATAGGAATTTTATGTATCGTTGTTGTTTTCTTGTGGCAACAGAAAAAACTCAATACCAAATTAGAAAGATCAAGGGATAAGCTGGATGAAAAGAATCGTATATTGATTGAAGCCAAGGAAGAACTGCATAAGGCCAAAGAGGCTGCAGAGCAGAGTAATTGGCTGAAAACAATGTTTATTCAGAATATGTCCCATGAAATTCGTACTCCTCTGAATTCCATTGTCGGATTCTCCGGAGTATTGGTTGACATGCTCGATGATAAAGAAGACATCGGGCAATATGTAGCCTTGATAGAAAGTAACAGTAAGTTGCTGTTAAAGCTGGTAGGTGATATTCTTGATATCTCAATCCTTGATAGTGAGGTTGAAATTAAGCACAATGCGGTTGATGTCAATGCTTGTTGCCAAGCCTCAATAGATGTGGCAGGAGCTTTGTTTTCTCCGGATATAAAACTTATTTTTAAACCGACCTGTGATGAACTGATCATAAATAGTAATTATAACTATATAGTGCAGGTACTTGATAACCTGCTGAGCAATGCATCGAAATTCACGCATGAAGGTTCTGTCACATTGGCTTATGAGACAAGGAAAGAAACGAATCAATTGATTTTTACGGTTACGGATACCGGAATAGGTATTCCCATTGACGAGCAAGAACATGTGTTTGAACGTTTCGTTAAGCTGGATAACTTTAGTCAGGGAGCGGGACTAGGTTTATCTATTTGCCGTATCGTTGCAGAAAGATTGGGCGGTTTTCTGATTATAGATAAAGAATATACCCAAGGAACCCGTTTTATCTTTTGTGTGTCGATGTAAAAGATCAAATGAAAAAATAGATGTGTGTATTTATGGCATTTTAATTACCAGTAAGCGTACTGTTACTTCCTTTTTTCTGATACTTTTCGCTGGTCCCCAAGTGATTAGCATAACTTATCAATATCCGGATTTTTATATTCTTTCAAAATACTGCAATATATCAATACTTTATCCGAATCCTATATTGGTGTCAATATGATAGGATTTATAATGACGTTGTCGGCAAAAATATGGTGTCTGCTACGTTTTAATCCTATTGGAATGGCATCCTTTTGCGAGTAATTTGCCAGAAAATAACATTATTCTTCTATCTGATATATGAATCTCAATTTTGGGTGATAAATGCTAATATCTGGTCGAATAATATTATCAGATGCTATGGTGCATCTCCTATTTTTGCGTCTGAACTAACGAAAACAAGGCTATAGATTTATAGCGGTTGACCGTTTTCAAGAGTGTATTTCTGCTTGATAATATTGCTTGTTAATTACTATGCTGAGCCATCTTAAAAAATAATTTGAAATAAGAATTATCTGGTTGATTAACTATAATTCAAATTTATGTGAAACTTTAAATCTTTAAAAAATGAGACAAGTTAGAAAAAAGAAAAACATTGTGCAATTGTTTTTGCTGCTGTCCTTGATTTTCTGCTCTTGTAGTTCTAATGAGGACGATGGGACAACTGCTCCTTATGACGCAAGTAAGCCGATAGAAATTAGGGATTTCACTCCTAAAAAAGGTGGTGGACAGATGCAAATGATTATTTATGGTAGTAATTTTGGTACAGACCCCAAACTTATTTCTGTAAAAGTAGGTGGGAAAGATGCGCTTGTTATCAGCGCTAAAGGAACGAGCATTTACTGTGTGACGCCTAATAAATGCTATGAAGGTACAGTGGAAGTATCAGTACGAGAGTCAAAAGCTTCTGCTAAAGAGAAATTTGTTTATGAACGACAGAAAGTAGTGACTACTGTCTATGGTCATAAGGATGAGCGTGGAAATTATGATGTCGCTGATGGAACTTTTGCTGAGTCCTTTGAGAAGAATCATGGATTACTGAATCCTACCTGGCTTTCTTTTGATCCTAACAGTGATAATAAGATATTGTATCTGGCACAAGATGGACAACCGATGCGCATTATTGATTTGGAGAATAAGAGAATCAGTACGGGTTTGACTAATACCGGTACCACTCTTACGCGTATGCGTACGATTGCATGGACTGCCAAAGGCGATACGATGGTTATAGCCAATGATGGTGGTGGTCCGAATGACAGGGACGAGAATTTTGCAAGTACTGTTTTTGTTACCCGTGAAAACAATTTCCAAAAAGATGTGCAGGTATTAGCCATCGGTAAACAATGTAACGGAGCTGCATTGCATCCTGTTAATCAGGAGTTGTATTACAATAACTTCAGCCGGGGAAATTTATATCGTTATGATTTTCTTACCTATGGAGCAGGTGTAGAGGCCTCCACTTTGAACCGTGAGTTTATTTGTACGATTCAAGATAGTAACTGGGAGTTCAATATTACGATGCATCCAAGTGGCAATTATGCTTATCTGGTTGTGAAGAACCAACACTATATCATGCGTATGAATTATAATTGGGAGTCAAAAACCTTCGGTACACCTTATTTGATTTGTGGTGGAGTTTCGCAAGCTGGTTGGCTGGACGGAGTAGGTGCGAGTGCCCGTTTGTCCTCTCCCTATCAGGGAATATTTGTGAAAAATCAGACTTATGTAGCTGAAGGTAAAGAAGATCAATATGACTTCTATTTCTGCGATAGAGATAACCATGCAATCCGTGTTTTGACTCCGGAAGGTATTGTAACCACTTTTGCTGGGCGTGGTAGTACGAGTGTAGATGGAAAACCGGAAGGATATATCAATGGAGCTATCCGTGCGGATGCCCGTTTCAATAAACCGGTTTCATTGGCTTACGATGAGAAAAATGATGTTTTCTATATTGGAGAGACCGGAAACAATCTTCTGCGTAAGATCGCTTTGGAAGATTTGGAAGAAGAACCGGAGGAAGGAAAATAATTTTGTTCAGATTAATGTAGATAATATGAAAAACTTTATAATAACGATAGCCCTACTATTTGTTTTCTCGATAGGGATCTATGCGCAGAATACTATAGAAGTGACAGGTATAGTAACGGACTCAAATAAGGAGCCACTGATTGGCGTGAACGTAGCCGTAAAAGATATGCCTGGCTTGGGTACAATTACTGGTGTAAATGGTAGATATAAAATCAAAGTGGAACCTTACCACCGATTGGTTTTCTCTTATATAGGTTTTGATAAAGAAGAAGTCTTGATTAAAGAGCAGAATGTAGCCAATGTGGTGATGAAAGAAGCGTCGGACAACGTTCTGGATGAAGTTGTTATTACAGGTACAGGTGCACAAAAGAAGTTGACTGTAACCGGTGCCATCACTACAGTGAATGTACAGTCATTACAGCAGACGTCTACCGGTAACCTGACAAATGCATTAGCAGGTAATGTGGCCGGTGTAATGGCAATGCAGACTACCGGACAGCCGGGTAAGAATACATCCGAATTCTGGATTCGTGGTATCTCTACGTTTGGTGCCAGTACTTCCGCTTTGGTATTGGTCGATGGTTTTGAGCGCGATATGGATGACGTCAACATTGAAGATATAGAAACGTTTTCAGTATTGAAAGATGCTTCAGCAACCGCTATTTATGGTAGCCGTGGTGCAAACGGTGTTGTATTAATAACCACCAAACATGGTAAGGGCGGTAAGATTAATATCGATGCAAAGGTAGAGACCTCTTACAATGCCCGCACACTCACTCCGAGTTTTGCCGATGGATATACGTATGCGAATATGATGAATGAAGCTCGTACTACTCGTAATTTGCAACCTATTTATGATAATACGGAGTTGGAAATCTTGCGCTTAGGGCTCGATCCTGACTTATATCCTAATGTGGATTGGATGAATGTCTTAATGAAAGACGGTGCTATGACTTATCGTGCTAACCTGAATATGAATGGTGGTGGTTCTACTGCACGCTACTTTATTTCTATGAGTTATGTACAGGAAGGTGGTATGTTCAAGACAGATGATACTTTGAAGAAAGAGTATGATACCAACTGTAACGCCAATACATGGAACTACCGTTTGAATACGGATATTGATATAACCCGCAAGACTTTGCTAAAAGTCGGTGTATCCGGTTCTTTGAAGAAGTATAATGAATCAGGTTTCTCGAGTGATGCATGGCAGTCTTTAATGTATCAGAGTCCTATTAATATTCCTGTGATGTATTCCAATGGCTATGTTCCTGCTTATGGAACCGGTATTCAGGCGAATCCATGGGTACTTGCTACACAGACCGGTTATAAAGAATTTTGGGAAAATACCATTCAGACCAATATTACACTGGAGCAGAATCTGGATTTCCTTACGAAAGGTTTAAGATTTGTAGCTCGTTTTGGTTTTGATACTTGGAATAAGAATAATATCGAACGCATAAAGTGGCCGGAACAGTGGAGAGTACAACGCAGACGTGATGACAATGGTAATCTGGTATTCGATCGTATTTCTCCGGAATCACCCATGTTCCAAAAAAGTAGTGCGGAAGGTAACCGTAAAGAAGTTTTTGAGGCTGAATTGCATTACGACCGTACATTCAAGGGGCATCATGTGGGTGGAATCGTGAAACTGAATCAGGATTCAAGAGTATTTACTGTGAATGTTGGAGACGATTTGAAGAATGGTATTGCCCGTCGGCATTTGGGACTATCCGGACGTGTTAACTATAACTGGAACTATCGCTACTTCGTTGATTTCAACTTCGGTTATAATGGATCGGAAAATTTCGCTGACGGACATCGCTTTGGTTTCTTTCCAGCTGCGTCTGTTGCGTGGAATATTGCTGAAGAGTCTATTATCAAGAAGAATCTACCTTGGTTGAGTATGTTCAAAGTACGTTATTCTTATGGTAAGGTGGGAAATGATGTCCTGAAGATCGGTAATAATGAATTCCGTTTTCCGTATCTTTATACTATTGGTGATTCCAAAGAAGGATATCAATGGGCAGATTTTAATTATGACAAAGCATATACCAGTAAACTCTACACAGTATTGGCTTCTAATGATGCAACCTGGGAAATTGCTACCAAGCATGACTTGGGAGTAGATATGGCATTGTTCAACGATAAGTTCACAGCCAGTATTGACTACTTCCACGAGCAACGTGATGGGATATGGTTGGAACGTAAATTCTTACCTTACATGGCAGGAATCACTGCATGGCCTCATGCCAACGTAGGTGCCGTTCTTTCCGAAGGCTTTGACGGTCATTTTGCTTTCAAGCATAGATTCAATAAAGTCTTCTTTACTGTTCGTGGTAACTTTACATACAGTAAGAATACAATTCAGGAGAAGGATGAAGAATATCATGTTTATCCATATAAAATGGAGAAGGGATATCGTGTGAATCAGGCAAGAGGTCTGGTGTCTTTGGGCTTGTTCAAGGATTATGATGATATTCGTAACAGTCCGACACAGACATTCGGAACAGTGCAACCGGGTGACATCAAGTACAAGGACGTTAATGGTGACGGTATCATTGATGCGAATGATGAAGTACCTATTGGTGCGACTACCCGTCCTAACCTAATGTATGGTTTCGGTATTGCTGCTAACTGGAAAGGTTTGGATGTGAATGTACATTTCCAGGGTACAGGCAAGTCCTCATTCTTCGTAGAAGGCGCTACAGTGTATGCTTTTAGCCAAGGTGAATGGGGTAATATTCTCTCTCAGGTAGCTTCTTCTGATCGTTGGATCTCTGCTGATATTTCAGGTGATCCGGCGACTGAAAACCCGAATGCTTCTTATCCTCGTTTGAGCTTTGATGGAAATGAGAATAACTACCGTCATTCTACATTTTGGCTGCGTGATGGTTCTTATTTGCGTCTGAAAACGGTAGAACTCGGTTATACTTTGCCCAAAGAGATTGTTAATAAGATTCACTTCAACAATATTCGTATTTATTTTCGAGGTACTAACTTGTTGACTTTCTCAAAATTCAAATGGTGGGATCCGGAATTAGTCAGTTCAACCGGTACGCAATATCCCTTGACTAAAGCATTCTCCTTAGGATTATCTGTTAACTTATAAATTAAAATCGTATATATGAAAAAGAAATATACTTTAATGTCCGCCGTTTGCGTCTTGACCTTTATATTGGTCTCTTGTGCGGATACTTTGGATGCTGACCATTATTTTAAAGACCGAATGACCATAGAAGAAGTCTTTACGGACAGAGACTATTCGGAGCAGTGGCTGGCAAATGCATACTATTATCTGACTATCAATAATACTGATGTGTCCAGTAAGAAATATAATCCGTTTTGTTTTGCAGATGACATGTATTATGGCGATACCGACGACCGTTACAAGCGATTGAAGAACGGTGACTATGATGAGAATTTCCTGCAAGGTAGTTGGATTGATGCTTATAAAGGTATCCGCCAAGCCTCTATCTTTATTCTGAATATTGATATGAATGAACAGATGACACCTGAAGAACGTGCTGATTATAAAGCTCAGGCTCGCTTTGTACGATCTTATTTCTACTGGTTGCTGTTACGTAAATATGGTCCTGTACCATTGCTTCCGGATGAAGGAATTGATTATACGAAAGAATATGATGAGCTGGGGATTCCCCGTAATTCGTATGATGAATGCGTAGAGTATATTAGTAATGAAATGCTGTTGGCGGCTAAGGATCTTCCGTTATCACGAAGTGCCTTGTATATTGCACGCCCAACACGTGGCGCAGCACTGGCCACTCGTGCCAAGGCATTGCTATACGCCGCCAGTCCCATCAACAATCCGCGTCCGGGTGATCAGGAAAAGTTTGCTGATATGGTGAATTGGGATGGCAAACATCTGATTGCGCAGGAATATGATGATAAGAAGTGGGCTATTGCTGCAGCAGCTGCCCGCGATGTGATAGAATTGGGGCAATATGATTTGTATCATGCAGGAGTACGTCGACCGGAAAGTGCAATGTCAGGCTTTCCTGCAACGATTACTCCACCGGATGATGGTGACTTCTCTAATAACCTGTGGCCGAATGGTTGGAAAGATATCGATCCGTTTGAATCCTATCGTGCCATTTTCAATGGTTCGCTGGCTGCTTCCGATAATCCGGAATTGATTTTTACCCGTGGGCAAAACCTCAAAGAAGAAAGCGTATCGCAGATGGTATTATATCAGTTGCCACCTCTTGGTAATGGATTCAATACACATGGTATTACGCAGAAACAATGTGATGCTTACTATATGAACAATGGTACAGATTGTCCGGGAAAAGATATGGAGATAGGCCGCGGAAATGGCAGTAAGCGTGCGGAAGGTTTTGTAACTTGGGAAGAGGAAACACAAAAGAAATATCCCGAGCTGGATGTGCATGAAGAAGGAGTTTCTAAACAGTATGTGCAACGTGAGCCCCGTTTTTATGCATCGGTTGCTTTCAACGGTTCTACCTGGTACTTCCTGAACAGATCTCAGCAACATGAAAAGAATTTGCAAGTATTCTATTATCGTGGTTCCGGTAATGGCTATACTAATACATCTTATTGGCTACGCACAGGTATTGGTGTGAAGAAGTTTGTCCATCCTAATGATTGCCATTGGGGGAATGACCCATTAGTTACACAATATATACAGAAGAAGGTGGATCCGGCAATTCGTTATGCAGACATTCTGTTGATGTATGCCGAGGCTTTGAATGAAGTGGACGGAACTTATAATATACCCTCTTGGGATGGCGCTAAGAGCTATGCTATAAAACGCGATATTGATGAAATGAAGAGAGGTACTCGTCCGGTTCGTTGTCGTGCAGGACTTCCCGATTTCAAGGATTACGGAAGCAAAGATGCAATGCGGGCCAATATCAAGCGTGAGCGCCAGATTGAATTAATGGGGGAGGGACAACGCTATTACGACTTGCGCCGTTGGAAAGATGCGGAGGTGGAAGAGTCACTGCCTATTTATGGTTGTAACACACTGTTGACTGTCGATCAAAGAGAATTGTTCCATATACCGGTAGAGGTAGCTTCATTACCTACCAACTTCTCACGCAAAATGTACTTCTGGCCTATCAGCCATCAAGAGTTGAAGCGTAATAAGAAGCTGGTACAGAATCCTGGCTGGACATATAATGAATAAATTTTTAAATCAGAGATACATTATGAAGAAAATATATATTTGTATTGTGATACTTGCTGCTGTTTTGTTGGGAACTTCTTGCAATGACGAGTGGACAGACGAACTGTATCAACAATATATTTCATTTAAAGCGCCTATAGGTGCTAACGGAGTAACTGATATTTATGTCAGATACAAAGAGGACGGTAAGGTAACTTATAAATTGCCGATAATTGTCAGTGGTAATACGGATAATGTAGCTAACCGCGAAGTCCATATTGCAGTTGATTCAGATACATTGAAGATATTGAATGATGCACGTTTCGGACGTGAAGATCTTTATTTTAAGGAGTTACAGAAAAGTAGCTATAGTTTCCCGGCAGTAGTGAATATTCCTAAGGGCGTGAATACCATTACTACTGATGTCGATTTTTCACTGGGTGGTATTGACTTGGTAAACAAGTGGGTATTACCGTTGACGATTGTGGATGATCCATCATACAATTATGTTAAAAACCCTCGTAAGAATTTTGCTAAGGCATTATTAAGGGTATTGCCTTTTAATGATTATTCCGGTAATTACAGTACTACTACGATGCAGGTATTCATCAAGAAAGCTGATGGGACTTATGACAATAAAGACGCTATGGTGAAAAGTAATCGTACAGCTTATGTAGTAGATGATAATACAGTATTCTTCTATGCCGGACTGGTAGAAGAAGACTTGATTGACCGTGCGGCCTATAAAGTATACTTTGAATTTGGAACAGGCAATGATAAAAGTTTGAAGTTACATGCGGATAATGAAAAGATTAAGTTTACACCAGCCAAGGAAGCATTTTTCTATTCTATTACAGAAAAGATGGATGATGAAAAACCTTACTTGCTGCATCGCTACGTGACATTTGACCTTGAATATGATTTTGTGGACTATACTTCTGCACCTGGAGTGGAGATCCCATATAAGGTAAAAGGTAGTTTGACACTTGAACGTAGAATCAATACTCAGATTCCGGATGAAGACCAGGCTATTGAATGGTAATAGGATAGGTATGTAAAGGAGCCGGGAAGGTGTCTGAAATCAATTTATTAATGTTTAAATGAGTTCTCTATAAATAGAGAGCACAAATTATTTACGTATGAAAAAACTGTATTTTATTTCATCTTTCCTGTTTCTTTCCATTGCTCTTTCGGAAGGAATGGTGGCGCAAGAAAAAGGTGAGCGGGTAAACGTCAAAGAAACACCCAGGGTGGTCTGCTATACACGTACGGAGATACCTCCAAAGTTGGGCAACGCACTTCATTTGGGCTACAGTGAGGATGGGCAGCATTACGTGGCATTGAACAATGATGCCTGTGTTATGGCTCTTCGTAAGGTAGATAATGAACCCGGACTTTCTGAGGAACAAAAGATTCCAGGGGTAATGAAGACCCTTACGGCTCCCTATTTGTTCCGAATGAAAGAGGGAGGATTTGGTGTGGTGGCACTCCGTACCGATAAAAACGGTATGTCTGATCCTTCAGCTACCGGTTCTTTCCTCTTTATCAAGAGTCGGGACCTGGTACATTACGAACCGGAGCAATTGTGTCACTTGCCAGTCAGCGAGGCATTAGAGGCGATTTCCTGTGAATTTGATGAGGCAGTGGGAAAATATCGCATACGTTGGATGATAAAGGGGAAAGTCTTTCAAAGTCATACAGCAGACTTTCTCCATTTCTCTCCGGTAAAAGTGGCTTCCCAGCTGGATGGAGTGCAGGAAAAAATTACTGGTGATTGGTACAACTTTCGTAACGCCTGTTTCGGTAATTCACTTGTACTCACTGCAGAAGAAGGCAAATATCTGAAAAACAAACTGGGAAGGATTGCCAATGTAGATGTCTTACCGCTGGAAATGTCCGTTCCGGCTTCTCCTTCCATTGTTTCTGATATTCGGAAAAAGCGGGCAATCTTGCTCTATAATGACGGAAGCCGGGCGGAGAAACGGGTGATATGGAATGAAGAGGACTTGAAATGTCTTGCTTCGGCAACTCCCGGCGTCTATACTATCCGTGGAAAGATATTCCAATATTCATTCAACTATCCGATATCGATGTCGAATCGTGCCGACCCAAATATCCTGTACTATCAAGGTAAATATTACCTGGTGTCTACTTACGATGTAGAGTGGAACCGTATCCCTATCCGCTGCTCGGACACTTTAGACGGTCTGACGGATGCCAACCACCGTTGGCAAGAAACTGTGCTGATCCAAGGGGAAGGACCTCACTGGGCACCGGAACTGCATGTCATCGGCTCTCGTCTTTATATGTTGTTTGCTATCATCAAAGGAGACAAAGGTGTTCAGGCTTATATGATGCAGCTGAAAGAAAACGGTAACCCGATGAAACCGGAAGACTGGAGCGCTCCTATCCGCGTGGTGAAATCTGATGGAAACCCTATCTATAATGATGGAAACACAGGCGGGTTATCGTTGGATATGACTTATTTTGAGGATGGTGGAAAGTCTTATGTTTGCTGGTCAGACCGGAAGAAGTTTTTCGTAAAAGGAAAAGATGTAGATCCAGGACCTGTACTATGCATTGCCACAGTTGATCCGAAAGAACCCTGGAAGTTGACAAGCGCTCCATTTGTCATTGGTTCGGAAGCCTATAGTTGGTCGTTCTGTATTAGGCCCTTGCAGCTTGCCGAAGGTCCTTTTGTACTGGAAAGTAAAGACGACACTATTTATATGGTATATTCCGGTGGAGGTGTTACCGGAGGCAATTATGAGGTAGGTATGCTCACAGCCCGCAAAGGTAGCAACCTGCTGGATCCGGCATCTTGGAGCAATTCGCCACGTTCCTGGATGAACAACGGTTCACCGGTTTCTCAGGTTGGACCTGGACACAATTCATTTGTTAAGGATGAGTACGGGGATTTGTATAATGTCTATCACAGTGGTCATCGGCCACGCCATACCAGTGTGTGCCCCGTTCACTTCCGTTTCGATGGCTCACCTGTCATTGATATGGCACCCTACGAGGAGGTAAATCCTAACCTCAAAGAAGTGGAGATGCATGTTCGTGTGACTTCATCTTCAAGATGAAGTGATAATAGCTCATTAAGTTCCTTTTAAACGAAAAATATTGGACGAGCTGTCTAAAAAGCTTAAATAGAACCATACTTAGACATAAGCTATGACAAGCTCGCTCAATATTTAAGTTTATAAATAGTGGGCTTTCTTTCACTTTTATTGTGGCGGGAGGGCTCCACGACTTTTTATGAAATCCTTTGGTAATATTCCGAATTGTTTTTGGAAAATTTTAGAGAAGTAAGATAGAGAACGGATCCCTATAAGCATACATATTTCGCTGACCTGATAATTGCCTTCTGCTAATAATTCTGCTGCTCTTTTCAATCGTATTATACGTATAAAGTCACCGGGAGTCATATCTGTCATTCCTTTGACTTTTCTATGCAGGCTGGTGCGGCTCATGCACATTTCTTCAGCCAAGTTATCTACATTGAAATTCTCATTTTCTATATTCTGTTTGATGATGTCCGTCATTTTATTTAGGAAATCTTCATCGGCTTTGTTCTGTGCCATGGTGCTGGTAGCAATGTAGGGGCTATTGGCAAAATTCTGTCTGAGCCTTATTCTACTTTCCAGTAAGTTTTCTATTTGTACCAATAGGTATGGCATGGCAAACGGTTTCTCGATATAGGCATCGGCTCCGATTTTCAATCCTTCAATCTTATTGTCCAAAGTTGTTTTGGCCGTTAGCATGATAAATGGTATGTGGCATGTTTCCAGATTTGTTTTAATTATCTTGCAAAATTCCAAACCATCCATCAGGGGCATCATGACGTCTGAAATGATGAGGCTGATGATTTCAGTCTTCAATATTTCCAAAGCTTCTATTCCATTTCCCGCTTTGAATACCTGGTAATATTTGCTCAATTGGTTAGTAAGGAATATTTGTAATTCTTCATTGTCCTCCACAATGAGTACGGTTCCTTTAGTAGTGGATGAGGTCTTTGACATCAGAAATAATTCATCATCTTCTGCTTTGATATTCTCTTCTATCGATGGGGTGGTGTCGATGATCTGTGTATCGGTAGAAATGTTAGTGGGTATTTGTACCACGAATGAAGTATCTTCTGCCTCTGCGTCAAGGTATAGCATTCCATTGTGTAGTTGCACCAGTGAAGTAGCCAGTGTGAGCCCGATTCCAGAACCCGGTTGTGCAGGTTGACTGGCATCTCTTATCTGGAAGAAGGCTTCAAAAATGCTTTCTCTCATGTCTTCCGGAATCGGTTTTCCATCGTTTTTCACTGTTATCCGGAAACTGCTTGTTTCTTCATCGACCGAGAGTATGACTTTGATGTAGGAGGCAGAATATTTGATGGCATTATTAAAGAGGTTACTGCACACTTTTGTGATAGCCTCTTCATCGACAGAGGCAACAATGTTCTGTTCGGGACACTCTAACGTCATGTCCAGATGCCTTTGTCTGGCAGCCGGCATAAAGCGATTATAGGTATTAATCACTATGCTATTTATGTTTTTCACTTTTAGTGATAAAGTGAATACTTTTGATTCGATTTTCCGGAAATCGAGCAATTGGTTAACCAAAACCAATAGTCGGTCTGTATTTCTTTCCATCGTTGTCAAGTTCTCTTTTACTTCCTGCTCGTTAAGTCGGGAGTTCAAAATATAGTCGAGTGGTGCCTTTATCAGCGTAATCGGCGTACGTATCTCATGTGCGATGTTCGTAAAGAAGTCTATCTTTGCCTTATAAATTTCTTCTTTTCTCATTTGTTCCTGGTGTGCCATCTTTTCTTCTACCTGCTTCTTCTTTCTATTGGTATACAATCGCAGAATGACGAAAAGGATACAGCTTATAATGAAGATATATAATGCATAAGCCCAAGATGTTTGCCATAATGGAGGGATTATGTTAATCTTGATTTGAGTTTCTTCTTTGTTCCATTGATGGCCGTCCTTGGAATATTTGATACGGAAAGTATAATTGCCCGGTGGTATACTGTTGTAGGATATCCGGCTAATGTTATCTATATAAATCCATTTAGGATCAACTCCTTCCAGTTTATAAGCGTATTTTTCGTTCCTTTCGGTCGAATAGTTTAATGAGGAGAAACTGAAGCTGAAAGTGGCTTGGTCATAGTTAAGTCGGATAGCTTTTGCGTAGGGCATTGCTTTATCCATAATTCTGTGAATACTATCCACTTTGACTTCCTTATTGAAAACATAAAAACCGGTCAGGACAACAGAATATTTATTCTTGTTAGGCCGGAAATTTTTGGGGTTGAATGCAACGAATCCGTTTATACTTCCAAAATAGAGTGTACCATCCTGGGTTTTGATTCCTGAGTTATAGTTAAACTGTTTGCTTTGTAGTCCATTGGTCAGGTTATAGAGGGCTTCTACTGTCATTGTTTGCGGATTAAAATCTACCAATCCGTTATTGGTACTTAGCCAGAGGTGATGATTGTCATCCTCCAGAATCGTATAAATAACGTTGCTGGGTAGTCCATGTTGAGTTGTAACGCGGGTAAAGCTTTCGGTGGTATCATCGTATCGGCAGAAGCCGCCATCCTCAGAACCAAACCACAAATGTTGTTTGCTGTCCTCGAAGATGCAAGTGACACGGTCGTAACAGAGACTGTATGGATTCTCTTCATCGTATCGGAATTCTTTAATCTTTCCGTCTTTAGGATTATATCTGATTGCTCCTCTGTTGTAAGTCGTAAACCAGATGTGTCCGTTCTTGTCCTCTAATATATCGCTGATAAATGTTCCTCTGATTCCTTCAAATATCTTAAAACCGTCAATCTCTGGTATATAAGTGTATATGCCACTACTTGAGCATATCCATACTGTATTCCTCTTATCAGTATAGATGGCAAATATATCATTATTGTCAATAGAATTGGGTTGGTCGCTTTTTTCGTAGTGTTTGTGTTGTTTGGTTTTCAAGTCCAATACATCGATTCCTTTACTGAAAGTACCGATCCATAGTTTATCCTGTGACAGATTCAGGCATTGAATATTTGTGAAAGAAATGCTCAATGGTTTGCTTTGGGGAGATATGTGAGTGAAAGTACCGTTACTTACGTCATAATAGTTCAATCCATTATCCTCTGTCGCTATCCATAAATTACCGTGTTCATCGCTGACAAACTCCCTGACCCGATTGCCACTAACAGAATTTTTATACGCTATGGGATAGAAATTCTCAAAATAAGAATAATGCGGTGGAATATAATCTATGCCGCCGAAATAGCTGCCTATCCATATTCCGCCTTCTCTATCCTTGAAAATAGAATATATGGCATTGTCCGAAAGTGACTGGTCGTTAAATTCTTCATGGGCGATGTGCTGTGTTATGTCACCTTTCAGGATGTATATACCGCTTTCCGTACCAATCCAGTATTCTGATTCGGTTATCTGTTTAATGTCCCTTACAAAAAGGTTCGAATCTATGATCTTCGGATCGATGTTTTCGTTGACATCTACTTTTCTTGAGATACCTGTCGTTTTATCTATAACATAAAGACCGTTGTTCATGGTACCTAAAAGGATAGAGTCATTCTTGTAATCACTGATGACAGTCGGGGTATTATTATTTTTATGAATAAAGGTAATCTTCTCTGTTTCGGCATTATAGCTGAAAACGCCGGTTCTTGGGAAACCGATATATGCCAGTCCCTCATTGTTGATGTATAGTGCAGAGGGATTATGCGCATGATGTGTTCTGAACTTATCACTTATCCTGTATAGTTTGTTTTCTTTTATCTGATAGAGGAATAAATCCGGTCCTGCCAGAATCCATGCCCTGTTGTTTTCTTTATCGATAATGATTTTACTGACACTGCCTTCTATTCCTTCCTGATTTTCCGTTTTGACCTTGAAACCGGAGAAATTCTCAGTGAAGGGATTATAAAGGAAGATTCCTTTGTCAGTAGCAATCCAAAGAGTCTGATCCGAGTCTTCGGCAATGGAGTAGATCATACTGTTCTTTAGATCTTTGGGCGAACTGCCTCTCTGGTAGATTTTGAAGTCATACCCGTCGAACCGGTTTAATCCGTTCTTAGTTCCCAGCCAGATAAAACCTTTGCTATCCTGAAAAATACTCATAATCGTATTTTGAGATAACTTAGAATTAATGTTATAATGCTTGAAGTAGTAAGTGGTCTGTTGCGAAACAGCATTCTCAAGATAAAGTACTGAGAACAGCAGTATAAATGTGATGTACTTCATAGATATAAGTTTTTTTGTTACGCAAATCTATAGAAATTAAGCCAGATATTTTATGAATTGAATGGATTTAATGTGCTGAAATTCTGGATATAACGAATTATGAGAGAAAAAAGCTAAAAAGGATAGAATAGAGTTTTTAAAATAATAGATAATATTGATAAGTAAATAGATGAAAAAGGGCGAAAGGATAGGAAAGTGCTATTTTTTGACTCTAAAGTGTTAATTGTTTAGCTAAAAACCTGCATACATTTGCGATGTCAACCAGATAAGATTTTATAAGTTTGTCTTTTGGAAAGCAATTTCTAGGTAAAATAAAAAAGAAAGTTTCCTTGAAAATTACCCGATAGAATAAATATAATTTTTTTTGAAATAGATTCATTGAAAATCTTTATACGTATGAGAAAAAGTATTTTATTATTTCTGTTACTTGCGGTTCCTGTCCTGCTACAGGCACAAATGATGTTTGGGGATACTACTCGGATAGGCATCCCTTTCAGTAAAGATCCCCATGTTGTCAACTTTAAAGGGAGATATCTGATGTATTATTCAATTCCTCCTTATAAAGATAATCCTGCTTCCGGTTGGAATATAGGCATTGCTGAAAGTCATGATCTTATTCGCTGGAATAAGGTCGGGGAGATCACTCCGGTACCTGGAGAGGATTATGAAAAGAATGGGTTATGTGCTCCCGGAGCCTTGGTCAAGGATGGGAAAGTGAATCTGTTTTATCAGACTTATGGGAATGGAGCGAAAGATGCCATTTGTCATGCCGTATCTGAAGATGGGATTAACTTTAAGCGAAATCCGACCAATCCTATTTTTCGTCCTGATGGAGACTGGAATTGCGGGCGTGCCATTGATGCGGAGGTTTGCGAGTTCAAAGGTAAATACTATTTGTATTTTGCCACGCGTGACAAGGACTTTAAGATTCAGATGCAAGGAGTTGCCGTAGCGCCCGGAGATACAGATTTCAGTCGGGATGACTGGAAACTTGCAATAGATGAGGCAATACTATATCCCGAACTGACTTGGGAAGGAGAATGTATTGAAGGCGCTTCCATAGCGAAGAAAAATGGGAAACTTTTCATGTTTTATGCTGGAGCATACAACAATGCCCCCCAGCAGGTAGGAGTCGCTGTCAGCAAAGATGGTATACATTGGGAACGTTTGTTCGACAAGCCTTTCATGCCCAATGGCAAACCGGGTGAATGGAATTCTTGTGAATCCGGTCATCCTCATTTGTTTACTGACCTTGACGGACGAACTTATCTGTTTTATCAAGGTAATAATGACTATGGTAAAACGTGGCTCATAACCAATGTGGAGGTTTTCTGGAAGAAGGGGAAACCTTATCTGAAGAAGTGAAATAATCAATACTAAAAAAACAAGGACGAATGAAGAAGTTAGGTTTATGGTTGATTTGCATGATACTGCTTGTAATGATGGGTTATGTAAACACAAGAAATGCCGGTGGATACGTAGATATTGACTTTTTCCGTTATGATAAATAATACGACAGACTATGAAGAAATTAGTTCTTTGGATGTGTGTAGTCTTACTGGTTGCATGCACTACTGGCCAAAAAGAAGACTTGACGGCATCGGGCCTAAAACGAAGCCATTTTCAGACGGAAGTAAGCGGAAAGAAAACAGACCTGTTCGTTCTGAAAAATAAGAATGGCATGGAGGTATGCGTCACCAACTTCGGAGGACGTATCGTTTCTGTGCTGGTTCCGGATAAAGAAGGAATGATGCGTGATGTAGTATTAGGATTCGATTCGATACAGGATTATCTGAGATTCCCTTCTGATCTGGGTGCAACCATAGGCCGCTATGCCAATCGTATCAATCAGGGAAGGTTTGTTCTGGATGGTACAGAATATCAGTTGTCGCAGAATAATTACGGACATTGTCTGCATGGCGGTCCGAGAGGGTTTCAATATCGTGTTTTCGATGGTCTTCAGAAGAACGATCGGGAGTTGCAGTTGACTTATCTGGCAAAAGATGGTGAGGAAGGGTTTCCCGGTAACCTGAATTGCAAGGTAACCATGACGTTGACGGATGACAACTCTATTCATATTCAATATGAGGCTGATACGGATAAACCGACCATCATTAATATGACTAACCACTCTTATTTCAACCTTGACGGCGATCCTTCCAAGAACAATTCGGATTATCTGTTGACTGTAGATGCTGACTATTACACTCCGGTGGACAGCACGTTTATGACTACTGGTGAACTGGCAGCAGTAGACGGAACACCTATGGACTTTAGGACTCCTGCAGCGATTGGCAGTCGCATGAACCTGGATTTCGAACAATTGAAAAACGGACATGGCTTTGACCATAATTGGGTGCTGAATACAGAAGAAGATATTACTCGTTCCTGTGCTACACTTGAATCTCCTGCAACAGGTATTATACTGGATGTTTATACCAATGAACCGGGTATTCAGGTTTATAGTGGAAACTTCCTGGATGGAACACTGACCGGAAAGAAAGGTATAGTATATAATTTCCGTGCAGCAGTCTGCCTGGAGACGGATAAATATCCCGATACTCCCAATAAATCTGATTGGCCGTCGGCTATATTAAGACCGGGTGAGAAGTATAATACACAATGTATTTATAAATTCTCCGTGCGCAAATAAATTATTATGTACTTTTGATAAAATAGGAATCATGAAAGATATGAGATTTATAGGCTATATTATTTTGAGCATGCTTGCAGGAGTGTATACTGCTAAAGCGCAAACGGTCCCGAAGGTTCCGGAAGGGGAACAAGTGCTTTTTGCCGATCCTTTCATCTTTTATTACGATGGACTCTATTATGCCTATGGAACTTCTTCCTTCGATGGCATTGAAGCCCTGGTATCTACAGACCTGGAGCATTGGGAAGTGCCGGGAGGAGCTAAACGCCATTTGGCCCTGCACAAAGAAGATGTTTACGGTGAGACCTGGTTTTGGGCTCCTGAAGTCTACCAGGTGAATGGAAAGTTTTATATGTACTATTCGGGTGACGAACGTATTTGTGTGGCTATGTCCGATTCTCCGTTGGGGCCTTTTAAGCAAGTGGAGAAAAAGCCGATGTTCAATGAGAAAGCAATAGACCATACACTCTTCATAGATGACGATGGTAAAGCTTACCTTTTCTTTGTCCGTTTTAACGATGGATTGAATGTATGGGTCGCTGAACTCGAAAAAGACTTGGTAACTTTGAAAGAGAAAACACTGCATCCTTGCATTAAAACTACTCAGCCTTGGGAAAAGACGTGTGGAGGGGTTAATGAAGGGCCTTTCGTTATAAAGCATGATGGACGTTATTATATGACCTACTCAGCTAACAGTTTTGAATGCCAGGACTATGGAATAGGTTGTGCCACTGCTACTGATATTATGGGGATATGGATAAAGTATGGTGAGAACCCATTGTTGCAGAATGAAAAAGGACTGGTAGGAATAGGACATAATGCACTTTTTACTGATAAAGATGGTAAGCTGCGCATTGTTTATCATGCTCATAAAGACAAGAAAAATATTCATCCCCGGGCCATGTATATTGGTGATGTTTACTTCAAAAAAGTAAGAGGGGTGGATCGGTTGCGGATAAGTAAAGAACGTATTGTACCCAGAATATCCCGCACCGGTTCAAATCAATGATAGAGTCTCTGCTTTCCGAAAAATGAATTGCATGAATTACGCAAATCTTCTTTATGTTTTATAAAGTAAAGAGTATCTTTGCGTAATTCATGCAATTCTTTTTTTATAATTTATGGAAAGCAAGCAGACAGCAAAGGAAATCCAGCAAGAACTGGAGCAATACATTGATCCTGTAAAGCGGGAATTTCTTCCTAATTTCTTCAAAACCGGAAAGGGACAATACGGAGAAGGTGATAAGTTTCTGGGTATCGTGGTTCCTAACACCCGTATCGTGGCGAAGCGTCATAAAGATGCACCGTTCGAGGTAATGGTAGAATTGTTGCAAAGTGAATGGCACGAATGCCGCCTGTGTGCCTTGCTGATGTTGGTAGAACGCTTTAAAAAATGCGATGAAAAGGGCAAAAAAGAAATATTCAACTTTTATCTGACGCAGACTGCCCGCATCAATAACTGGGATTTGGTTGACTTATCCGCTCCGGGTATTGTGGGCGAATATCTGAAAGATAAGCCTCGTGATGTTCTCTATCGTTTGGCCGATAGCGATCTACTTTGGGATCAGCGCATAGCAGTGGTCTCTACCTATACATTAATCAAAAACGACGATTTCATCGAGATTATAGCTCTCTCTGAACACTTCTTGCACACTCGCCATGACCTGATGCAAAAGGCTGTAGGCTGGATGCTGCGGGAAATGGGGAAGCGGGACAAGGACTTATTGGTGCAGTTTCTTGAAAAGCATTGTAAAGTGATGCCCCGCACGACATTGCGCTATGCGATAGAAAAATTTCCGGAAGAAGAACGAAAAGAATTTATGAAGCGGTAATAGGCAGACATATACTGTTGGCCACACTTTCATCGTTTGCGCTGCAAAAACCCAGGTAGGCAATCAAAGTATCATCCTTCCAGTCTTTAGGAAGTTCCAGTTCGGCGTTGCCATCCGAGCGCATAGCTGCTGATGTATCATAAACAGCCACGGTTTTCTCTTTGTTGTATACTAATAGCATGGCTGCATCCGTAGTCATGGCATTCCCTTGTTCGCTATTGTCCTCCCAGGTGAAGAGAGCTTTGCTGTCTTCGGTGCTGACTGTTGCATTGGATGCTTGTGTCAGGCTTCCATGTGACACCAATACTTTGTTATAGTCAATTACTAATCCCTGCTCACTGTCTGCCAAGGCATTTTTCATCACATAAGACATGGCGGCGTTGAAAGCAGTCTGCCTTTCCGCAAATTCCCGGTATCCGATGCGTAGAAAAGGAGTGATTGTTCTGAGAAAGTTGAGTGCTACCTGAAATTTGCTGCGTTGTCCCTGTTGCTTTTCGGTGCGTGGGTTGGTCATGTTGGCAGGGCGGGTACGCATATAAGGTATCCCTTTCCATGTACATCCTACCAGATTTCCTACTTTTCCTGTGAATCCGCCGAAAGCTCCTTGTTTGATTTTTCCCATGATAGTTTAATTTTTAATAATTCATATTTTGTTGTTTGCGAAGGGAGAGAGAAGTCTGGGCATGGCTTTTCTGATTCTTCATGCATTGCTCTTTGAAAAGTGTTGCACTGCAAAGGTATGAATAAACTTTTTCTTTTAGCCTTTGATTTTGACGGTTTGTTTTCATGAATTTTAAATATATGTGGAACATTCTCAAAATGTGGTACTTCGTCATAATTAAGGCTGGTCTCGGACTTAGTTGTGTCTTACCTTCTCCTTGTATATAAGAAGGAGTAGGTAAGGAGTAGGTAGGGAGAAAGTAAGGAGAAGGTAGGGAGTAGGTCTGAACTGGATATGTCTTTTTCTGGTTTATCCGGATGGTTATGAGGGCCTAAGTGGGCACTATGTGATGAAAAATGAGAATTAAAAAAGATTTTGAATCGTTCATGCTAATCCGGAAAGAGAACGTTGCGTACAACATTCGTTTCGTGGGTAAGCCCCCATAGGATATTGACCAAACGTGTTTTTCACCGCATGCGGAAGTTTTTTCTCATGCGGTACTTTTTGCATTGATACGGTGAGGCTGTTTGTGAAAAGAGTTAACTTATAGGGATAATCTCAAAATAAATTAGTTATTTTGCAGAAAACAAAAGATTGCGGTATGAAGTCATTATACATCGAGAACTACAAGAACCTGAAAGAGTTGTCGCTTAAGTTGCTCGCTCCGGTTAATCTGATAGTGGGACGCAACAATGTAGGTAAGTCTACATTGCTGGAAGCTATTTCTATCTATATATCGAATGGAAGCGATGAATGGCTGAAAACAGTTCTGGATATTAGGGGAGAAATGGTGAATGTAGATTTCACAAAAAGTGAAACTGATGCCAATAAAATACTGCTGGAGCATTATAGTTCTCTATTTAGCGGTCATAAAAAAGATTTCCATAACTCTGCTGCTATTTTAATAGGTGAAGAAGATGATTTGTTGAATATCCGGTTAGTGCATGTTGCTGAAAGGACTATAAGGAATAAAGATGGGTTTGAAATACAAGAGTATGTATCATACAATGATTCTGATAGTATTTCTGAATTTTCTTCACTGCAATATCTGGGAGATGGATTGGAACTTACTTCTTCCTCTGCTCCTAAAGCACTTATCCCATTCTTTCAGCGTAGAACTTTAAGTAACGTGAAAGATAAAATGCCCTTTGAATATATCATGGTGCAGGATTTTCAACGAAAAAGGAATGTGATACTTTTCGATAAAATTTCATTGTCAGATAAGGAAAAGTATGTTGTGGAGGCCTTACAAATTATAGAGCCACAGATTGACAGACTCAATTTTCTGAATGAAAATGAGTACTCTAATGTGAGGGTACCTTTTGTGACTTTGAAAAATACTGGTCAGCGCTTTCGCTTAAGTTCTATGGGGGATGGCATCAACCGAATATTGAGCATTATCCTTGCTTTGGTTAACTGCAAAGGTGGAGTCTTTTTGCTGGATGAGTTTGAAACAGGACTTCACTATACAGTGCAGACTAAATTGTGGGAGATTATTTTCATGCTTTCTGAAAAACTGAATGTGCAAGTCTTTGTGACTTCTCATAGTCGTGATTGCATAAATAGCTTTGTGGTAGCCAATGAAAAAAAACAAGGACTGATTATTCGCTTGGATGATAGAGAAGGCAATATCGTTGCTGTGAGCTATAACAACGAAGAGGATATGCGGTTTATAGCACAAAGTAATGTTGAAATACGGTAAATATGAGTAATAAGATAACTTTCCCCTATAAATTGTTTGTTGAAGGAGTAAATGATTTACATGTGATAACTTCGTTATGTGCACATCACAAGGTGACGGAGAACTTTAATATAGAAGCTTGCGGAAGTGATGAGAGCGTTACCAGACGATTTAAAATAGCACTAACCAATCCGGCAGTTTATCAGCGTATCGGGATTGTGGTAGATGCAGATACTGATATAAAGGGGCGTTGGATGCAATTAATTGATATTCTTATAAAGAGTGGCAAATATAATTGCGAAAAGCTTGGATTGTCTGCTGATGGATTGATTATACATCCGCTGGAAAGATGCGATGCAGTGGTTGGCATATGGATTATGCCCAATAACAATCTGGAGGGAATGCTGGAAGACTTTGCTCTGAAGTTAGTTTCCCCAGAAAATGCTTTAATGCAAAAGGCGGAATCTGTATTAATTGAACTGGAAGCTGGAGGCATTCAACAGTATAAAGAAGTACATCGCTCAAAAGCTAAAGTACATACATTTCTGGCATGGCAGGATGAGCCAGGCAGACCCATGGGGCAGGCTATTGCCGCTCATGTATTGAATCCGGATGCCGAACAAGCGAAGGTATTTATTAATTGGTTGAACAAGTTGTATAATTAATGAATGGAACGAGAAGATTTTGATATACGTGATAATCAATTGACCAGTAGGGAACGCGATTTTGAAAACGCACTTCGTCCGTTGTCCTTTGAAGACTTCAGCGGACAGGATAAGGTGGTGGATAATCTGCGTATCTTCGTTAAAGCAGCTCGTCTGCGTGGCGAAGCGCTGGATCATGTATTGCTGCATGGACCTCCGGGATTGGGTAAAACGACACTTTCCAATATTATTGCGAATGAGCTGGGAGTGGGCTTTAAGGTAACTTCCGGTCCGGTGCTTGATAAGCCGGGCGATTTGGCGGGGGTGCTTACCAGTCTGGAACCGAATGATGTGCTGTTTATCGATGAAATTCACCGCCTTTCTCCGGTGGTGGAGGAGTATCTGTACTCCGCAATGGAGGATTACCGCATTGATATTATGATAGATAAAGGCCCGTCTGCACGGAGTATTCAGATTGATCTGAATCCGTTTACGATGGTGGGGGCTACTACCCGTAGCGGTTTGCTGACTGCGCCTTTGCGTGCCCGTTTTGGTATTAATCTGCATTTGGAATATTACGATGATGACGTGTTGAGTGGAATTATTCGCCGTTCGGCAGGAATATTGAATGTACCTTGCTCTACAAGAGCAGCGTCTGAGATAGCTTCCCGTAGTCGTGGAACGCCGCGTATTGCGAATGCATTGCTGCGCCGCGTGCGGGATTTTGCACAAGTGAAAGGGTCGGGGAGCATTGATACGGAGATTGCCAACTTTGCTTTGGAAGCACTGAATATCGATAAGTATGGGCTCGATGAAATCGACAATAAGATACTTTGTACCATTATCGATAAGTTCAAAGGTGGTCCGGTAGGGCTTACTACCATTGCTACGGCATTGGGTGAAGATGCCGGTACTTTAGAGGAGGTGTATGAACCGTTCCTGATTAAAGAGGGGTTCTTAAAACGTACCCCCCGTGGACGTGAAGTAACTGAACTGGCTTATAAGCATTTAGGACGTAGTCTTTACAATAGTCAGCGTACCTTATTTAACGACTGAGAACAAATACTATCTCTATTTTCTTCCCGGATTGGGAATATAGATAGTTCTGTTCATTAATTAAGAAAACATGGCGGGATTAAAAAGCTTAGCAAAAGAAACAGCTATTTACGGGGTGAGCAGTATTGTAGGACGTTTTCTCAATTATCTGTTAGTGCCTGTATATACGATAGCTTTACCTGCATCATCGGGTGGTTATGGTGTGGTTACGAATATATATGCCTGGGTGGCATTGATGCTGGTATTGCTGACGTGTGGTATGGAAACGGGGTTCTTCCGTTTTGCCAATAAAGGGCAAGATGATCCGATGCGGGTATATTCCACCACCTTGTTGAGCGTAAGTTTCGGTTCAGTGGTATTTGTAGCTTTGGGATTATTGTTTTTGGAACCTATTGCCGGATGGTTGGAATACGGAGAGCACCCCTGGTATATAGGTATGATGATGATTGTGGTGGCAATGGATGCTATTCAAAGTATTCCGTTCGCTTATTTGCGTTATAAGAAACGCCCCATTAAGTTTGCTGCACTGAAGTTGTTGTTTATCTTCCTCAATATTGCTCTCAATCTTTTCTATTACGTCGTTCTGAAAGGGAATGATGTAGGTTATGCTTTCCTCTTCAATCTGATATGTACTTCTGTTGTCATGTTGTGCATGATACCGGAACTGAGGGGATTTACCTATGTATTGGATAGAGAGTTACTGAAACGGATGCTTCGTTACTCTTTGCCATTGGTGATACTGGGTGTGGCAGGTATCTTGAATCAGGTGGCCGATAAGATTATTTTTCCCTTTGTTTATCCTGATGAGGCTGAGGCTACCATACAACTCGGCATTTACGGAGCTGCCAGTAAGATTGCCATGATTATGGCCATGTTTACTCAGGCATTCCGCTTTGCTTATGAACCTTTTGTATTTGGTAAGAGCAAGGAGAAAGATAGCCGTGAGATGTATGCCCAGGCTATGAAGTTCTTTATCATCTTTACTTTACTCGCCTTTCTGGCAGTAATGTTCTATCTGGACATTCTGCGCCATATCATCGGGCGTGATTATTGGGACGGATTACGGGTAGTACCTATCGTTATGGCGGCGGAAATCTTTATGGGCATTTATTTCAACCTGTCTTTCTGGTACAAGCTGATTGATGAAACCCGTTGGGGAGCTTACTTCTCATTGACAGGCTGCACTATCCTGATATTGATGAATGTCTTCCTGATTCCGAAGTATGGCTATATTGCTTGTGCTTGGGCTGGATTTACAGGATATGGCGTTGCTATGTTGCTTTCTTACTTTGTGGGTCAGAAGAAATATCCGATACAGTATGATTTGAAAGCAATCGGTATGTATGTGCTTCTTGCTGCTGTGCTTTATCTCGCTGCCGAATATGTGCCGATAGACAATATCTACCTGCGTATGGCATACCGTACAGTTCTGCTGATACTGTTTATCGCTTACATTGTGAAGCGTGATTTGCCGCTGAATCAAATACCAATTCTGAACCGTATCATAAGACATTAGAATAGTCCGCATGGCAAATTGTAAATTGTAAATCGTCAAATTGTAAATGATATGATGGAAACACCTGAACAAAACCGAAATGTCTTTGCCGTTAAAAAGTTCCTGAGCGAGTATCTTGATCTGAGGAAAGACAAGGACAATGAGCTGGAAACAGTAGACTCCATCCGCAAAGGAGTAGAGTTTAAAGGGGCTAACCTGTGGATTTTGATCTTTGCCATTTTTATGGCATCATTGGGACTGAATGTCAATTCCACGGCCGTAATCATCGGTGCCATGTTGATTTCTCCACTGATGGGACCTATCATGGGGGTGGGACTTTCTGTCGGTCTGAATGACTTTGAATTGATGAAACGTTCACTGAAGAGCTTTCTGATAACCACTCTGTTCAGTGTAACTACAGCTACTATCTTCTTTCTTGTAAGCCCTGTTGCCGAAGGACAGTCGGAGCTTCTGGCACGTACTTCACCTACGATTTATGACGTATTCATCGCATTGATGGGTGGTCTTGCCGGTGTGGTTGCCCTATCTACCAAGGAGAAAGGAAACGTAATTCCCGGTGTTGCCATTGCTACGGCTTTGATGCCTCCACTCTGTACGGCAGGTTACGGGTTGGCAACGGGTAACTTGGTTTATTTCCTCGGAGCATTTTATCTCTACTTCATTAATTCGGTATTTATCAGTCTTGCTACGTTTGCCGGGGTGCGTGTGATGCACTTCCAGCGTAAAGAGTTTGTGGATAAGAAGCGGGAGAAGAAAGTACGCCAATACATTATACTCATTGCTGTGCTGACTATGTGTCCGGCTGTTTACTTGACGGTAGGCATTATTCAGAGTACTTTTTATGAGAGTGCTGCCAACCGGTTTGTTGCCGAACAGCTTTCTTTTGAGAATACACAGGTATTGGATAAGAAAATCCATTATCATGGCAGCAAGGATAATGAGATACGCGTGGTACTGATCGGACAAGAAGTTCCCGAGGCTTCGATTGCCATTGCCCGTAGCAAGATGAAGGATTATAAGTTAGGTGAAACAAAGCTGATTGTTCTTCAGGGAATGAATAATGAAGCTGTGGATATTTCTTCTATCCGGGCTATGGTGATGGAAGACTTCTATAAGAACAGTGAAGAACGACTGGTGGAACAAACAAAGAAGATTACGGTGCTGGAACAGAGCCTGGCAAGATATAAGTCTTTCGATGAATTGGGCAAAAAGATTGTTCCGGAACTAAAAGTACTTTATCCATCAGTGAAAACAGTTTCTATCTCTCATGCCATAGAACTGACGGTTGATTCGGTACGAACAGATACCATTACACTTGCCGTACTGAAGTTTGGCAAGCATCCCGACGCCCACGAGAAACAGAAAATCACCGAATGGCTGAAAGCACGTACGGGAGCGAAACAACTAAGACTGATTGCAGAATAATTTAATACGAAATAGAATGAAGCTAAAGTATATACTGATTGCTGCTTGCAGCCTCTTCACGTTGACGGGACAGGCGGACGAAGGTATGTGGATGCTGGGAAACCTGAATAAACAGACCCGTAAAACGATGAAAGAACTCGGCCTGCAAATGCCTGCCGATAAACTATATAATCCGAAGAAACCCTCATTGAAAGATGCAGTAGTCAGCTTCGGAGGATTTTGTTCCGGTGTGGTAGTGTCGGAAGACGGGTTGGTGTTTACCAATCATCACTGCGGCTTCAGCAGTGTGCAGCAACATTCATCAGTGGAACATGATTACCTGAAAGATGGTTTCGTAGCCCGTAGCCGTGCAGAGGAATTGCCTAATCCGGAGCTTTACGTTCGCTTCCTGCTTCGTACAGAAGATGTGACCAAGCGTGTGCTGGGAGTTGTTAAGCCTTCGATGAACGAGATGGAACGTTCCAGTGCGGTAGACTCTATGATGATGGTAATAGGTGGTGAGGTATCCCTGAAAGACTCCACTTTGCTTGGCGTGGTAGATGCTTATTATGGAGGCAATGAATTCTGGCTTTCCGTTTACCGCGATTTCAACGATGTGCGGCTGGTGTTTGCACCTCCTTCCTCTGTCGGTAAGTTCGGCTGGGATACGGACAACTGGGTGTGGCCCCGGCATACAGGAGATTTTTGTGTATTTCGTATTTATGCAGATCGCAAGAATCGGCCTGCCGATTACTCCCCTGATAATGTCCCGTATCATCCTGAATATGTAGCTCCGATTTCACTGGATGGCTATAAGGAGGGCTCTTTCTGTATGACGATAGGTTATCCGGGAAGTACGGAACGTTACCTTTCTTCATTCGGCATCGAGGAAATGATGAATAACTCCAATCAGGCTCAGATTGATATTCGTGGTGTGAAGCAAGCCATCTGGAAGCGTGAAATGGACAGTAAAGACAGCATACGTATTAAGTATGCTTCCAAGTATGATGAAAGCTCCAACTATTGGAAGAACAGTATCGGCGTCAACCGTGCTATCCGTAAGTTGGGAATCTTAGATAAGAAGCGTGAAATGGAGCAAGAAATCCGTCGGTGGATACAGCAGAATCCGGAAGAACGTGAGAAGCTTCTTCAACTGTTTACGGATTTGGAACTGAACTACAAGAACCGCCGGGAGATAAACCGTGCGCAGGCTTACTTTATTGAGTCTTTCCTGTATGGACCGGAGCTCGTGCAGCTTGCCCTGAAGATTCTGAACTTTGACTTTGAAGGGGAACAGAAAACTGTTATTGCTGCCTTGAAGGATATCGTTGAACAATACTCTAATTTGGATCTGGATATAGACAAGGAAGTATTTACGGTACTGCTGAAGGAGTATCGCTCAAAAGTGGATACCACCTTCTTGCCGGAAATCTACCATACTATCGCACAGAAATATGATGGGGATGAGAAAGCTTTCGTAGATAGTCTTTATGCAAGTTCTGAGCTGACTACTCCCCGTGGATTGAAGCGCTTTCTCGAACGGGATACTACCTATCAGATTTTCGATGATCCGGCTATTTCACTGGGCATTGATATGCTGACAATGTTGTTCGATATGAATATGCAGACGCAGGCGCCTACTACGGAAATCATTCGTGGAGAACGCCTGTTGAATGGGGCTATCCGTAGGATGTATGCATCTCGTAATTTCTATCCGGATGCTAATTCCACCATGCGATTGAGCTTTGGGACGGTATGCGGCTATACTCCGTTTGACGGAGCGGAATATGATTATTATACAACGACAAAAGGTGTACTGGAGAAGGTGAAAGCCCATGTGGGAGATGTGGATTTTGCAGTACAGCCGGAGTTGGTATCTCTGCTTTCTTCCCGTAATTTTGGAAGATATGCCGATGAAAAGGGCGAAATGAAGGTTTGCTTTATCTCTAATAATGATATTACCGGTGGCAATAGCGGCAGTGCGATGTTCAATTCGAAAGGTGAATTGCTGGGATTAGCTTTCGATGGAAACTGGGAGGCTATGGGCAGTGATATTCTTTATGAACCGAAGATGCAGCGTACCATTGGAGTGGATGTGCGCTATATTTTATTTATGATTGAGAAATACGGGAAAGCTGGGAACCTGATTAAAGAATTGAATATTATCAATTAGTGGGCAGGTTCCCGCATTTCCTGAGGGAGACAATTATTTGTTTCCGGACAAAATACCTGTATCAGTATCCTTATTATTGATTCTTCTGCCTTGACTGTTGCGCTTCTTTCCGAAGTCCAGGTTGAAGGATACGTTTACCATGAACAGAAGCCTTAAGTTCTTGGAATATGCTAACTGGCGATAGGGAGCCGATTTTGAGAGGTTCTCTATTTCCTGTTCATACTTCTTGGTGAACGGGTTCAGCACCCCGACAGACAGGCTCCATTTCTCTGTATTATATCCTGCCATGATGGTGTGCAGTTTCTCCTCTTTAGTCAGCGTTTCACCCCACAGAGTGTGGTTGCTGGTATTCATTTCTGCCATCAGTACCCAGTTCTTGTACATTGCCATCAAGCTGCCTCGCAGCCCTGCATTGGTGTGTGTATGCGTGTAGGTATTGCCGTAACTGATATAGCGGTTCAGGAACGGAGTAAGCTTGATAGAGATATACTCTCTGTAAGGCCGTATCTGTATAGATGTCTCCAGATTGATCCGGTGGAAACCTTTATGATTCTCGGTAGTGCGGACAAAATACCCGTCTTCGTAGTAGGTGTTTTCCATAATCGGCTTACTGTCATAACTGTATCTTCCAAACAAATCGACAGATACATACTTGCTTTGCCAGCTGGCAGATAGTGTATTGGCATAGAATGTAACAGACTTTAAGTCGGGATTTCCTTTGCGTATCTGGTACTTATCCATTGCTTGTGAAATGTCGTTCAGGTCGGACAGGGAAGGAGCATAGCCCGACACGTATCCGTTGTATCTGAAAAACCACTTCCCATTTATAGAGTACGACAGGCTTAAAGAAGGCTTGACTATATACTTCTCGGAAGAATACTGCTCCTGGCTGTTATAAGTTCTCATAGCTCCAATCCCTACAGTGTAGTTCAGTGCTTTTATCTTGGATTGATACTCGGCAAATAAGTAAGTTTCGGTCGTATTCATCGTGATTCTATTTTCTATATTGCCCGAATATCTGTTTTGCAAATAGGCCTGTGTATGCTTGATACCTCCGGTAAACTTACCCGTATTGAATTGTTTTTCGTAGATACCTTCACCGATGATGGAGTACTTCTCACCTTTGGTTTCCGAATAGATATCCGTATCATTATTGTCATTATTAAGGGCTTTCTGCATAAAAGTCCGTTCATTCTTGCTGTCCAGATAAGAAGCCACTACATCCGCATAGATTGTCTGTTTGTTTTTCAGATTTCTCTGGTAATAGATATCCAAAGAGGGGATAAGTACTTTGGAGGCGGAAAGGTCGGATATGGAGTAGGAGGTATCTCCTTCATACAATGTACTGATTCTGTCCGACATGGAACTGGGGGTATCACTGTATTGGTTTCTGAGAGCAATGTTGAGAAGTTGCTTGTCATTATCCTGATAGCTGTAATTGAGGTTGAAGTTAAGGTTATCATACTTTACTTTAGTAGGTTCTCCTACTTCTCTATTCTCTTGATAAGCCTCCGGGAAGTGGAAACTTTCATAGTTTTCGCGCGTCCACTTCAGATCTCTCTGTCCCCAATATACGGTAGTGCTGAGTTCAGACTTGTTGAAGTGGTATTTGGCTGCGAGGTTATGTTCGCCGTATCCCGTATCGGATACTCCGTTGGTGAGATCAGCAGAGATACTTCCTCCCGATTCCCTTCTCTTTATAATGTAGTTTAATACGGCACCTGCATTTCCGTAGCGTGCGCCGGGATTGTCTATATACTCGATGCGGATCACATCTGCCGGGCGGATGGAAATTATTTCAGCTTGAGTCACTTCTACACCGTTAATCCTAAGTTGTACATTGTCTCCTCCGGGAACCGTGATGCTGTTGTCTATCGGATTGATCAGGATGCGTGACAGTTGCAGATTTCTCAGTAAGGAAACTCCGTTGGAAGCAGCTTTGGTTTGCATTTCGGTCGGGAGGATAATTTGCCGGTCGGTCTTTTTGATGATGGGGCTCGCTGTGACGGTAACGCCTTCCAACATTACATTATCGGGTGACAGGGGCAGTTCTCCCAGATTCAGATTGGCTTGCAGGTTATGGATGGAGAGGCAGGAATTCTCGTATCCGACGCATGAGATGCATAAGATATAATCTCCATTATTGACCTCTTTCAGTAAGAAGTGTCCGTCGTTGTCTGTGGCAGCTCCGGTGATGAATGCCGAGTCTTGAGTCATCAGGCTGACATTGGCATACTCGATGTTCTGATTGTTACTCTCATCGATGATTTTCCCTGTGATTTTGTTTGCAGCCATCAGGGAGGTGCATAGGAATAATACTTCTAAAATGATACTTAATCTTTTCATTTTTCTTATTATTTTTAGTGATTATTTCTGTTCTTTGAACATGACAAAGGTAGAGCGATAGAAACAGAAAAGCGGTTTATATGCGGTACTAAATAAAGTGCAATGACTTTTGCAACTATTTGAAAATTAAAGGGTTTTGAGCTGCGCTTTATGAAAAAGTTTATATCTTCCCATTTCAGGTTTATATATAAAGAAAAGTGCAAAAAAAGGGAGACCGTAACTTCCGTTAATTGATAAATATCTATCTTTGCAAAGACTTAAAGCAAGAAGGAAAAACGGCATGAAAGCATTGAAACATGGTTTGATAGGTTGGGTATGCGTGTTGGCATTAGCAGCATGTACGGAAGTCCTGTCATTGCAACGCATCCAAATAGAAAAGGCGGAGCGAATGTTACAGCAGAATGCAGAGGAGGCGATTGCTCTGCTTCGGTCGGTGAAAGATCCCGAAGTATTGCCGGACTCGTTGCGGGCACGGTTTGCGCTGGCTATGGGGCAAGCCCACTATAATGCGCATTGGGTGATGAATGAAGATTCTTTGCTGTTATACGCTCTGGATTATTATGGAAGACCGGATGTGGGTGACACATTGCGTTTGCTGCGTACCTACAAACTGGCGGCGCATTACTTCTACGATAGCGAGAGATATAAAGAAGCCACTGAGATGATGGTTGAAGGAAATCGCATTGCAACCCTGCGCGGCGATACGGCTGCCTGTCTTGATTTGCTGCGTTCTGTAGAGAATATAGGGGAAGGCAATGATGATTTTGAAGGCCTGATATGCCTACAGAAGCAATTGATAGCTATAGAGCCTGATTCCACCCGACAATATAATAACTACAACAGCCTGGCAATATCGTACTACTGTGCAAATCAGAATGATTCTGCACTGTTGGCTCTCCGTAAAGCTACTGAATGCCTGTATACCTCCACAGACTCTTTGAAGGCATTGTACTATGTGATGCGCAACTACGCTGATATACTGAGTGATTCCGGAAAGAATCAGGAAGCCATCAATTTGCAGCGCCATAGTTTACAAGAATATAAAGAAACTAAACACCCTTTCGAGTCCTTATCTTATTATGCTCTTTCGCGTTATTTTCTGAATATGGGTCAGATGGATTCCGCTCGCTACTATATACAAATGGGAGATAGCGTGCGTTCACCCTATATTGACCAGGACTTGTCGTTGGCTAACTTTTATCTGGTACAGAAAACGTTGATGAATTATACGGATAGCCGCTCTTTTACAATTCGGGATGTGGCGTTCTTCTCAAACCGGCTGTATAACAACTTTATCCGTGACCAGCGGGTGATAGCCCAAAAAGGAAAGGTACAACTGTTACTGCAACAGCAGAATATGAATCTCCAATTGGAAAAGCAGAAAGAACGGACCTTCTTTGTCGGATTGGTGGCTCTCTGTATTTTGTTGTTGCTGGCTGTTGCCTGGTATTTGCAGAGAAGAAAGCATTTGCTTGTAGAGAAAGAAGAAGAATTGGAAGCCTTGCGCCGTTTGTTGAATGAGACGGAAGGCGATGAAAGCGGCAATAATGATAAGTTTGTCAAGAAGATGCTGCTTCAGCAGTTAGGCCTGATACGTATTGTGGCTACGAATCCCAGTTCCGATCATCAGGAGCTATTGGTACAGATGGGACGGATAGCCAATAAAGATGTAGCGGTAGATGATTTGCTGGTTTGGAGTGATTTATATAAGACTATTGATATGGTGCATGATGGCTTTTATACCCGTATCAGTCAGAAGTATGGAAAGATCCTGAATGAAAAGGAACTGCAACTCTGCTGTTTGTTGAAGTCGGACTTTTCAACGAAAGAGATTAGCGTGGTTATTCAGCAAAGTATACGGACGGTGTATCAACGTAAGACGGTTATACGGCAGAAATTGGGCATGGAAGAAAAAGAGGATATTGCTGAATTTCTTTCTAAGAGATAGGTACGCGGACGACGCGGATTAGGCGGACGAACGTATCGTCCGCGTACCTATTTATGCAATTCCCCGGATGCGGTCATCAAATGCCGACAGTGCCGCCTTTGCACCTTCACCCATTGCAATTACTATCTGTTTGTAGGGAACGTTCGAAACATCTCCTGCCGCATAAACGCCCGGAAGCGTGGTGCGACAAAAAGCATCGATCTTGATTTCGCCTATTGGAGTCGTTTCCAGCATATCACGGAAAGGAGCACTATTGGCTGCCAGACCAATCTGTACGAAGATACCATCTAATGGGAAATCCCGTTCTTCACTACTTACACGATCTTTGACGCGGATAGCTGTTACCTTATCACCGTTTCCCACTACCTTTGTGGTCTGTGAAGAAGTGAAGATTTCTACATTCGGCAAGCTTTGTGCCTTTTCTTGCAGTACCTGGTCAGCTTTCAGCGTATCAGCAAATTCAAAGACAGTTACTTTCCGGCAGATACCTGCCAAGTCGATGGCTGCTTCTATACCGGAGTTTCCGCCACCGATAACAGCTACGTCTTTCCCCTGATAGAACGGTCCGTCGCAATGCGGACAAAAAGCAACTCCTCTGCCTATATACTCCGTTTCACCTTCCACATTCAGTTTGCGCCAGCTTGCGCCGGTGGCGATGATAATACTGGGAGATATGAATACTTCACCGCCCACTACTGAAATCCTCTTTTCTTTTCCTTGAAGCTCCGCCTTCTCTATCTTACGGTCTTCAAACAAGTCGATGGGGTAATGATTGATATGGCTTCTTAAATTGTCTGCCAACTGTGCACCTGTAGTCTGCGGCACGGAAATCAGATTCTCGATTCCTACGGTTTCCTTTACCTGACCACCGATCTTTTCAGCTACAATAGCTACCCGTAATCCCTTGCGGGCTGAATAAATCGCAGCAGAGGCACCTGCCGGTCCACCACCTAATACGAGAACATCATAAGTCCGTGAGATAGGTTCTGCATTTCCCACAGGTTCGGAGCCGAACATTTCTTCCAGCTTTTGCAGAAGTTCGCCTAAGGTGCCGCGTCCTACATGAAGCAATTTACCGTTGGCATAGACGGACGGTACGCCTTGTATTTTCAGTGCATCCACTTCTTTTTGGAAAAGAGCACCGTCTATCATTTCATGCGTGACCTGCCCGTTCAGCAGAGCCATTATATTCAGGGCCTGCACCACATCGGGGCAGTTGGTACATGTCAATGATACATAAGTCTGCAATGAAATAGGTCCTTTCAACGCCTGAATGCGTCGGCTGATAGCTTCATCAGGAAGATTTTTCCCCTTTCCATCGGCATTCAGTACTGCCAGAAGCAAAGATGTGAATTCATGACCGTTCGGTATTCCGCGGAATTTGACACCGGTTTCTTTTCCGTTTTTCAGCAAAGAGAATTCCAACTTCGGTTCTTCGGTTTCAGTTACCTCACAGGAGAGTTTATCGGAACATCCTGCTACATCTTTCAGCAACTCTGTCAGTTCCTGTGCGCTTTCGTGCCGGGGATGGCAGGTGATATGAAAAGTGTACTGTGCTTCCAGGTTTTGGAAGACACTGCGTACTTGATTTAAAATGCTTGTTTCTAACATAACAGTATATACTAATGTAAGATAAAAGAGGCCCCCTCTATGTGTGCAATGGATAAAGGGGACCTCGCTAATAAAAAAGGGATGTGAACTTAAATTTTACCAACCAAATCTATACTTGGTTTCAGTGTTTCGCCGCCTTTCTTCCATTTTGCGGGACATACTTCACCGTCGTGTGTTGCAACGAACTGTGCTGCTTCTACCTTGCGGAGAAGTTCGTCGGCATTACGTCCGATGTTATTGTCCTGTATTTCGGCAATCTTGATTTTGCCTTCGGGGTTCACGACAAATGTGCCGCGGTAAGCCATACCTTCTTCTTCAATCATTACACCGAATGCACGTGTCAGCACGCCTGTAGGGTCTGCCAGCATCGGATACTTGATCTTGCGGATACTTTCGGATGCATCGTGCCATGCTTTGTGCACGAAGTGAGAGTCGGTACTTACCGAGTATACCTCTACACCCATTGCCTGGAATTGCTCGTATTTTTCAGCGATGTCCACCAGTTCGGTAGGGCATACAAACGTAAAGTCTGCGGGATAGAAGAAGAAAATAGCCCACTTGCCTTTTACATCTTCGTTAGTTACTGTTTTGAAACTTCCGTTCTGGAATGCCTGAACTTTGAATTCAGGAAGCTGAGAATTGATAATTGGTTCCATAATCTTTTTTGTTTTAAAAGGTTTAGTACTTTGTTTTTTCGATGATGCAAAAATATAGCATCTTTTGCCGATAGAACAAAAAAAACGATTGAAAAGATTTATGGGCCGATAGACGAAATCTATACAACGCACTGAGTTGCCCGCAGGGACAGCATTTCGCGGGGTACAGACGCTTGTATTTCTTTTGTGAGTACCTCCAATAAAGTGGTTCGTATGAAGTGCTCATTGGTGATAAGAATGATCTGCCGGGTAGGAGTGGGAATGGCAAAGGGGCGCACCAACTCCTTCTGTGTATCGTTAAGCTGATCGATGGCAAGTTCGGGAATGAAGGTAACACCTTTACCGCTTTCTACCATACGCATGAATGTCTCCATACTACCTAGATGATAAGCGATCTGGCTGGCTTGCGCCGCTTTCATCTGGCAGAAGCGAACTAACTGGTCGCGGAAGCAATGTCCCTCGTCCAGCATCCAAAGCTGTTCGTCGCTGAGATCGGAGGTACGGATAATCTTATTATCGAACAGATTACTTTCGCGCGCGATATAAGCATAGAATTGTTCGTAGAATAAAGGTATCTGGCGGAAGTCATCCTTCTCGGGCAGGGTGGCGATAATGCCGGCATCTATGTCTCCTTTTATAAGGGCTTGTTTGATGTCCTTCGTTTTCATCTCCGTTACGCGGATATCCAGTTTAGGATATTTCTTCATCAGTTGCGGAAAGAAGCGGGGCAACAGATAAGGGGCAATGGTGGGGAGTATACCTAATTTAAAAACACCCGACAAGGAGTGCTTTTCTTCTTCAATAATATCCTTTATATGGCCTGCCTGTTCCAATACGATACGGGCTTGCTCTATTACGAGTTGTCCGACGGGAGTAGGGCAGATGGGTTGTTGGCTACGGTCGAATATCTTGGTGTCTAACTCGTCTTCCAGTTTCTGTATCATGGCACTCAGGGTGGGTTGAGTTACACGGCAATGTTCCGCGGCTTTGGCGAAATGACGGAACTGATTAACGGCAAGAATGTATTCCAGTTGTTGTAAAGTCATGATAAATAAGGGGTTTGAACGGGTTATATAGATTCTGTCTATGCAAAGATAGAAATTATCTGTTTGACAAGCATTGGTTTCCGCCTTATCTTTGTACAAAAAACGAAGAAAGGCTGCATCTCAACATAATCAAGCAAGCTTGCTTCTGCTTTCGATTTGCACTTTCTTTGCAACAGAAAAAAGAAAAACAGTATAAATTATTAAAACCATAAAATTATGAAGACTTTAAATTATATCAAGTTAAATGAATCGGGAGTAGCTAACGTAGTATCAGCATTGCATCAGCTTTTGGCAGATTTCCAGGTGTACTACACGAATCTGCGCGGTTTCCACTGGAACATCAAGGGACATGGTTTCTTCGTATTGCACGAGAAGTTTGAAAGTATGTATGACGACGCAGCCGAGAAGGTGGACGAAATTGCAGAACGTATCCTGATGTTGGGTGGTGTACCCGAAAACAAGTTCAGCGAATACCTGAAAGTTGCAAAGGTCAAAGAAGTATCTGACGTAGCTTGTGGTAGCGATGCAGTCAGCAATATTCTTGAAACTTACGGATACCTCATTGGTGAGGAAAGAAAGATCATTGAACTGGCTAATGAAGCTGGTGACGACGTTACTGCCGACCTGATGACAGGCTATCTGAAAGAACAGGAAAAGATGGTTTGGATGCTGGTTGCTTTCAGCACAAAAGGATGCACAGACAAATAATATATAGGTTTAGGTGATAAATGATGGAAAGGTGATAGAGTGGTGGAAACACTGCTTTATCACCTTTTCAGTATGATAACCGTAACCGCCGAAATAATCAGCATAATTCCTAAGGCAATACTTTGAGTGAAAGGTTCTCCAAAGACGAGAATTCCGACGCAAACAGCAGTTACAGGCTCCATAGCTCCCAACACCGAGGTGAGCGTGGAGCCTATGTTTTTAATAGCGCGTACCAGCGCAAGATTGGAAATAACAGTCGGTACTAATGCCAGCATCACCAGATTTCCCAAAGTTATCCGGTCCGGGATGGCTTGTACGCCGATGCCTGTTGCTGTCATCCCGATGAAAAGGAGAATTCCGCCAAACAGAAAGACATAAAATGTCATTTTCAGCCCTTTCATTTCAAGAGATTTTAGTTGACTGACGGTAACCAGATAGAGAGCATAACCCAATGCAGAGAGTAAAACAATAAAAATGCCCCATAAAGTAACAGTTCCCGTAGTGTCGCCATGCGAGAGGAAGAAAACACCGCTTACTGCTAAAAGAATTGCCGCTATACGCCAGATGGATTTCTTTTCGCGGAAGAAAAGCATCATGATAAGTGTAGTCAGTACAGGATACATGAAGTGAATGGTAGTAGCTACTCCGCTCGACATGAATTTGTATCCCCAGAATAGAAATACAGCGGAACAATCGTACAGAAATGCCAGTAGTAAAAGTGGAAGTATCTCTTTCCTGCGGATGCGGAAAGATTGTTTATCGAGTAACAGGATACCTGCCAATGCCAGCATGGCAAAGAAAAAACGGTAAAGCAGAATGGACCAGAATTGCATGCCTTGATGCATGGCAGGAATGGTGAACAGCGGAATAAGCCCGAAGCTCGCCGAAGAAAGAAGTCCATATAAGAATCCGTTTACTTTATTCACGTTAATAAGTGATTAGTGGTTAGTGATAAGTGACTAGCAGTTGTACTAATCACTCATCACTAACCACTAATCACTATGAATCATTTCTTCTTGGGTGCCCGTCTTGCCCAACCTTCTTCACTGAAGTCAGGTTCCTTATCGCGGAATTCTTTGTTGTCCTGAAAGAACTGTCTCCAGTCATCCTTCTTGCCGCGTGCTTGGGAGTATCCACGGTCTTCACGACTTGGCTTGCTTTTCTTTTTGTCAGCCGGGGCACTCTCAGATTTACTTCTGTTACTTCTGGGAGCATCGCTACGCTTTTCATCTTTGAAACTACGCTTCTTGCCATCAAACTCCTTTTTGCCATAACTGCTTCCTTCGCTTTTACGTCTGCCTTTAGGAGCTTCCTTGCCTTCTTCGCCTGCAATTTCTACAGATACCTTACGACCGTTCCAGTTGGCACGATTCAGGGCTTTTACTACGTTGTTGGCTTCTTTTTCATCCACTTCGAAGAATGAAAAGTTTTTCATCAGGTCAATGCGTCCCAATTCCACCCGTCCACGGGTATTACCATTCAACAATCCTATCAGTTCATTCGGGAAGAAATTATCCATCTTACCCAGATTGATGAACAGGCGGGTAAATCCAGGCTCTGCTGTGCGATTGCTACTTCTACGGTCACCACTGCGCTCATTGCCACTTCTACTGTTGCGTTCGCCACGGCTATCGGTAGGCATTTCTATTTCTTCGCGATTGCGGTAGTATTCTGAGAAACGGTTGAACTCGTGGGAAACCATACGTTTGATAAGGTCTTCTTTGCTCAACCAGTCCAGTTTACGGTATATTTCAGGCATAAAGTCAGCCATATCTTCTTCGTTCACTTTCACCTTTTCCAGGTCGTCGATCACTTTCAGAAGCTGTTTCTCGCAAATCTGTTTGCCGGTAGGCATTTCACCAATAATAAACTTCTTGCTGATGATACGTTCTATTTCGCGCATCTTACCTTTCTCGCGCAAGTTGATGATGGCAATAGAAGTACCGGTTTTTCCGGCGCGTCCCGTACGTCCGCTACGGTGAGTGTAACTTTCGGTATCATCCGGCAGACCATAGTTGATGACATGTGTCAAGTCGTCTACGTCCAGTCCGCGGGCGGCAACGTCCGTGGCAACCAGGATCTGTATATTGCGAATGCGGAATTTTTGCATAACGGTATCACGTTGTGCCTGACTTAATTCGCCGTGCAGTGAATCGGCATTGTAGCCGTCCTGCATCAGCTTGTCGGCAATCTCCTGCGTTTCTTTGCGCGTACGGCAGAAAATGATACCGTATATCTGCGGATAATAGTCTACAATACGTTTCAGAGCCGCGTATTTATCTTTGGCATGAACAGTGAAGACTACATGCTTCACGTTGCTTGTACTTTCATTTTTCCGTCCGATAGTGATTTCTTTGGCGTCACGTAAGTACTTCTTTGAAATACGTGCAATCTCCGGGCTCATAGTGGCGGAGAATAATAACGTATTACGTTCTTGAGGCACATCGGCAAGAATGGCGTTAATGCTGTCTGTGAATCCCATATTCAGCATTTCGTCCGCCTCGTCCATCACTACATTCTGGATAGTGGTGAGCGATACTGTTTTACGTTCCATCAGGTCGAGTAGTCGTCCCGGGGTGGCAACGATGATATGTACACCTTGTTTCAAGGCACGTATCTGGCTATCTATGGATGAACCACCATATACGGGCAATACCCGCAATCCGGTGATGTATTTGGAATAGTCATTCAAATCACCTGCAATCTGCAAGCAAAGTTCGCGTGTAGGGCAAAGTATAAGGGATTGTGGAATCCGGTTCTTTACATTAATTTTCTGGATAAGTGGCAGGCCGAATGCGGCGGTTTTCCCCGTTCCTGTTTGTGCAAGTGCTACAACATCATTATTTTCTCCTAAAAGGTAAGGAATCACTTCCTCTTGTACCGGCATGGGACACTCATATCCCATTTCTTCAATGGCGCGGCGTATCTCCGGCGACAGACCGAGCTCTTCAAAATTCTTCATTAAATCTTTGTATATCTTTATATTCGGGCACAAAGATAGAACAAATTTAGTGATTAGTGATTAGTTATCAGCGATAAAATTAAATATCAGGCTTATTTTTTTGTCAATGATTTAAGTTTCGTATGTAGTCTGACAAACTACATGCGAAACATCACTGATTGTCTTTCACCAGCAAAATACTTTGCAACTTCTTAATTTCTTCTTTCTTGAGTCCGATAGCCCTTTCCAGATAGGTATCCACATCGCCGTACCGACGTTCTATTTCTTCTTTGGCAGCATTCAGGAAGTCTTCTCTGGCTGAATAAACAGTCGTGATGGCTTCTTGTGAACGTGCAGGCAGATTATAGGCATAACGTGAAGCGCTGGGAATATTGAAATAATCATTGCTGAGGCGATAATCTTCCATGATAATATCGCTGTTCACACCAAGAGAAGCGAGTATCAGTGCCGAAGCAATGCCGGTGCGTCCCTTACCGGAGGAGCAATGAATGACGACAGGATAGTTGGCACTGTCCAACAGGATATCGAATATCTGTCGGTATTCATGGTGGTAGTTCATCACTAACTCGCGATTCATCCGTTCCACCATGCGGTATACGGTGTCACTCTTTATTTTTTGTTCCTGAATACCTTTCAGAATATCTTCCATATCTCCCGTTTTTATAGGAATATGTACGACATTAAATCCTTTTTGTAATGGGGTATGTCCTTTTAACTCTGATTCGGAGCGCAGGTCTACAATAGTCTTGATGCCTATATTCTTTAGCTCCCTGCGTGAGTAACATTCCAGACTGTCTATCTGCGCCGACCGGTAAAGCATGCCCCAGCGCAATCGTTTCTGGGCAGGATATGACGGATACCCTCCCATGTCGCGGAAGTTCTGTATACCAGGGATATTGACATTGCGGGTAGCAATCTTTACACGGTATTTATCATTGAATACGAGGGTATAGTAATATCGCCTGGTAGGGTCCGTGGTAACAATTGTCATTCGCTGGTCGGCAATATTTGCCATGGCTACCGGGGAGTCTTCGGGAATATAGTTCGGATCGGTAGAGGCGTATACCTTTACGTTTCCTTTAATAAGGGGAGCTATTTCCCATTTGACGATACTATTTCCAACGTTGTTTTCTTCACAAACAACGGAAATATGAGGAGCTGTGCCGCTACAAGCCGGTAGCAGCAATACACATGTTAGCAAGTTCAACAGATTTCTATACATAGTTTTTTTGTCTGAGCGTATAATGCAAAGATATGTATTCTGCTGACTTTTGTTACTTCAAGGCGCAGAGTTTCACAGAGTTTTTTCTCCTTTAACGGGGATTTAGTTAATGGGAGGCAACTGTCGGGCAAACTCGGGTGATATAGAATTGTTAAAACTCCGGCATACATCTGCCGAGAACTCAATGCCGCAACGGATAATCTTGTCCCAGGTGGCTTCGTCTATTTGTCCCAGATCACTGTGGCGTACATTGTACTTCAGCAGGCCATAGATGATACCGGCATTGAAGTTATCACCCGCTCCAATAGTACTGACTGCCTCCAATGGCGGAATAGCATACTCTTTGGTAATGCTTTTCGTACGCAGTGAAATCTCTTTGGCTCCGGCAGTACAAAGAAAGTTAGAGCAATAGAAGCGAATCTTATCTTTGTAGACCTTGTCCACTTCCTTTTGATTATACATATAGAAGAAATCTTCTATAGAACCGCGTACAATGTCGGCATATTCCAGATTCTCGATGATGGTTGATGTCAGTTTTATGGCTTCATCTTTATGCGAGGAGCGGAAGTTAGGATCGTAATAGACAATTGCTTTCTTCTCACGTGCCTGCTCCAACAGATCCTGAACCTTATCGCGCAGCACCGGATTCAGGGCGAAGTATGAACCGAAAACTACGATGTCGTCTTCTTCCAGTTTTGGGAAGACTACATCCAGCCGTTGCTTGGGATAATCCTTATAGAAAATATATTCCGCATCACCATGTTCGTTCAGGTAAGCCAGTGATACGGGAGATTTGCCATCGGGGAACACATTGACATATTCGGTAGACATGCCGCTATCCTGCATGAATTGCAGAATTGTGTTGCCCACCCGGTCGTTTCCCGTTTCGCTGATGAAGCTCACAGGTACGCCTGTCCGTGCCAATGACACGATGCCGTTAAATACTGAGCCACCCGGTACAGCTGCTGTCGGCTGCCCGTTGCGGAAAATGATGTCAAGGATAGTTTCTCCTATACCGATTACTTTTCGCATAATTTTCTTGATTTTTCACCCAAATACCCACCGTGATGACGTTTGGAGTAGTCTCCAATCGTAAAGCCAGTCTGTTGCATTACCTGTACTACAAGAATATCACCGATAACGGTCATTACAGTAGTCGAGGTGGTGGGCGTCATTCCCAGAGCGCAGACTTCGTTAGGCTTTCCTGTGCTGAGACATACATCAGACTCATGAGCCAACGGACTATCCGGATTTCCGGTAATAACAATAAATTTAAGCTCTGGGTTCAAATTATGAGCTAATTGTGTGAGTTCTACGATTTCGCGTGTTTTGCCGGAGTTAGAAATCAATAGCAGTAAATCGTTTTCCTGCAAGATACCTAAGTCGCCGTGTTGAGCTTCGCTGGGATGCAGAAATACGGAAGGGATTCCGGTAGAACAGAACGTAGTTGCAATGTTCATGGCAATCTGTCCTGCTTTTCCCATACCCGAAGTTACCAGTTTCCCTTTCCGCCGGTGAATTTGTTCCACGATAAGTTCTACTGCACGCTCGTAAGCGTCTGTCACGGGGATGTTTAGAACAGCTTGTGCCTCTTTCTGCAAAAGCTCTTGAATGGATTCAATCATTATACTATTTTTGTTAGTAGTTAGGTTATAGCCTACAAATATCTGCAATTTTCCATAAATGGCAATAAGTTTTATTGTATTTTTGCTTTGCGAAGATAGGGGGAGCTCATCAAATTGAGTTATCTTTGCGCCTTCAATCAGTTTTGAACGTAAGAATGAAGAAGTTAGCACTTTTCCCTTTACCGGGACATAACGAATATACACTTGCCAACGGTTTGCGTATTATCCATCAACCGGCCTATTCCAATGTAGCTTATTGTGGTTTTGCTGTTGATGCCGGAACCCGTGATGAGCTTGAGAATGAACAAGGCATGGCGCACTTTGTGGAACATCTTATTTTTAAAGGTACACAGAAGCGGAAAGCCTGGCATATTCTCAATCGTATGGAGAATGTAGGTGGTGACCTGAATGCTTACACCAATAAAGAAGAGACGGTTATCTATTCTGCTTTCCTTACCGAGCACTTCGGCCGGGCCTTTGAATTGCTGGCGGATATTGTATTTCACTCCACCTTTCCGCAACGTGAGATTGAGAAGGAAACGGAGGTAATCATTGATGAAATCCAGTCTTACGAAGACACGCCTTCCGAACTTATTTTCGATGACTTCGAGGATTTGATCTTCCGCGGACATCCGTTGGGACGTAATATTTTGGGTAATCCTGAGTTGCTGAAAACCTTCCGGAGTGAAGATGCTGCTGCTTTCACTTCCCGCTTTTACCATCCGGGAAATATGGTTTTCTTTGTTTGGGGCGATTTGGATTTCAAGCAAGTTATCCGTTGGGCAGAGAAACTCCTTATAGATGTTCCTGCGGTATCGGTGGATAATCGTCGTATGCCTCCTCCTCTTTATACGCCCGAGAAGCTTACTATACATAAAGATACGCATCAGGCTCATGTCATGATTGGTAGTCGTGGATACAATGCCTATGATGATAAACGTACAGCCCTTTATCTGCTGAACAATATTCTTGGAGGCCCCGGTATGAATAGTCGTCTGAACGTTTCTCTGCGTGAACGCCGGGGATTAGTTTATAATGTGGAGTCCAATCTGACTTCTTATACGGATACAGGCGTCTTCTGCACCTATTTCGGATGCGATCCTGAAGATGTGGATACATGTATGCGGTTGGTAATGAAGGAACTTAAAAGCTTGCGTGATAACAAGATGACTTCCCAGCAACTGGCTGCTGCCAAGAAACAACTCATCGGACAGATAGGTGTAGCTTCGGATAATAATGAGAACAATGCCCTCGGTATGGCAAAGACCTTCCTGCATTATCATAAATATGAAACCTCCGAAGCGGTTTATCAACGTATTGAACAACTTACTCCGGAGATTCTATTGGAAGTGGCGAATGAAATGTTTGCGGAAGATTATCTGTCGACGTTAATCTATCGCTGAGTATCCTTTATTGATTGGCATAAGGCAACGTCTGCAACCACAACTCCATAAACCGGTCGTAGATGCAATAACCTTTGTCGGATTTGAATACATATTCCTTGTTTATTAATGTTTTTAGAGCCGTGTTTATGCTACTGGTACCTTTCAAGCCATACTTTTTGATGAAAGCCGCACTATTGATGGCTGCTACTACTTTTTCTCGTGCAATGGCACGTAGCAGGGTGGATTGATTTTCGGTCAACATTCCATATAGTTGCTGGTAAGAATCTATTTCGGAATGAACGATATCCGCTATACACACTTCAATCAGTTTCTCATCAATGATTGATTGAGGTTGCTCGTAAAGTCGATTCAAGATATATTGCATGTACCAGGTATGTCCTCCGAAGCGTTGATAAATTTGCTGAAACAAGTTTTCTTCCAGTTGTTTGCCTCCCTGCTCCATCCAAGAGCGGGTAAAAAGGAAGTATTCCGCTGGAGGTATAGGTTGTAAGGCCATTTTCTCCGTACTCCGGTAGAAAGGACGTTTGGCAGAAGTGAAGATTTCATCCATAAGATGTTGTTTGCTCCCGGAAAAGATGAAATGCACATGAGGCAGGAACTGAATGTAAGAACGCAGTAATCCTTCTACGCCTTTTTCCGGATAATCCGTAATTTGCTGGAATTCATCAATAGCTATGTAGCATTCTTTACCTGAATGTTCCAGATATTCGAATATTTCTTTCAAGGTGGCCTGCGCTTGGGAGGGTTGGAAATCAAGTGTAGCCTGTGGAGTCCCGTTCAGTGGGTCGGAAGAGAATACAATGCGACAACTTCTGAAGAATCCTGTAAGTGTAGTCAATGCTTTCTGTGACAGTGTATCCAGCTTTCCAATAACTGTTTGGCCGAAAAGAATGATAAAATCATTCAGGCAAGTTGTGGAAAAGATATCCATGTAGAAACAAGCTGCTTCCGGCTCTTCCTGGTTAATTTGATAGAAAGCATTCTTTATCAGTCCGGTTTTCCCCATGCGGCGTGGACTCATCAAAGTGATGTTGCGTCCATTCCTTAAGGCAGAAATTAATTTCTGTGTGTCCTCTTTCCGGTCACAAAAATAGTCTGGTCCGGCATAACCGTAAACCAGAAAAGGATTCGTTATTCTATTCATAAGCAAAAGTTTATGTGCAGCATAAAAAGTGTAGCACTTTTTGTGCTACACAAATTACGCAATAACTTTCGACTTCTGCAAATGTTTCAGAGTGAATTATGAGAATTCGTGTGAATCTGACTCTTTTTATTTAAATACCTGCTTCATCGGTCTTCCAATCCAAACTTGCGGTTGTTTCAGTCCGAAGATGTAGGCAATGGTAGAAGCAACGTCATATTGCATCATACTTTCGTGGAATTCACCGCTCTTCTTCACATTCTTACCGGAGATGATGAAAGGCGTCTGCATCTCGTTCATGGTTTTGCCACCATGTCCTTTTTCAATGCCACCGTGGTCGGCAGTGACGATAAAGATGGTTTCTTTCAGCATGCCGGCATCTTTTACGGCTTGAATAATACGGGCTACATAGGTATCCAGTTCTTTCAGTTTGGCATAATACTCAGGAGTGTCGTGTCCGGCTTGGTGTCCTACGTGGTCAGGATTATCAAAACAGACGGCGAGTAGGGCTGGCTGTTTCTCTTTGATATAAGTTTCCGCCATTGTGCACAGAGCCTCGGGATGCTTGTTGTAATCGGGAGCCTGCGCATAGTGGCTCAAAGAAAGTGTATCCACCAGATATTTGATACCGTCCCATTCGTACAGGCAACCGATTTCGGCTTCGGGCTGTGCATCGCGCAATAATTGGAAGATAGTGGGGAAAATGCCATGCTGATTGAGTTCGCGCGAAGGTAATTCGGGTGTTTTAGATCCCCATTGCGTGTACCCGTGCAGTTCAGGACCGGCTCCCATAAACATGGAAGCCCAGTTGATGGCACTTGAAGAGGGGAGTGTGGACCGTTTTTCGAGCGTATAGGCTCCGTCAGCCATCAGTTGCTTGATAGTAGGAATATCTGCCTTGGGAACACTATAGGCTCCCCAGCCATCCAAACCGATTAATACGACATGTTTTGCTTTTCCTTTAGCGTTACAAGGAGTGGCAACCAGCAGCACTGCAAGGATAGAGAGTGCCAATGTGATAGTAAATTTCTTCATGTTTTTCTACTTTTTACGTTAACTGCCGGCAAAGTTACGGAAATTATTACGCTGTATCTGCCAGTTTTATACGCGAAAGATGCCTCTATTGTCCGTACATCCCGATTATTATGAATATGATTATCGTATTTATAATAATCTAAAGTTGCATGATTATGGACAGAATGTGGTGTCATCTGGAATTACCCACTTCTATACGATCTGTCTTGAAAGCCCTTTGGGGAAAAAGAATGGTGAATGAGGTTTTTGATGAATATGGCATTATCTGGTGTTGTTGCTTTTGACATTCTTTCAGTCATTGTTACAGTCAGGCGAATGCTGTTGGCTACACAACTTCCATCGGCACTGCAAAAGCTGAGATAAGCAATTAGTTCATCGTTCTGCCAGTCAGCCGGAAGTTGCAGCACGGCGTGACAACCGGAACGTAGGGCGGCTTCCGTATTGTAAACGGCTGTTTCTTTATTTTTGTTGTACACCAGTAGCATGGCTATATCCGTATCTTCTGCATTTCCCATGCCGCTATTATCCTGCCAGTTAAAGTACATTTGATCCTCATACTGTGTGGCTGTTCCCTCGAATACGGGCATCAAGGTTCCCATGGAAACCAATGCCCGGTTAAAGTCAATCGAGGTTTCTTTCCCGTTGCCCGTCACGGCTCTTTTCAGTATATAGGACATGGCAGCATTGAATGCGGACTTTTCCTGTGTAAATTCCTTATAGCCGATACGAATAAAAGGCTTCATGGTTTTCAGGAAACTGAATGCCGTGGCAAACTTACCTCTCTGTTCCTGCTGTTTCGGCGTGCGCGGATTGCTGACTTTGGCTGCCCGTGCACGTATGTAGTATTTTGATTTCCAGTGAAACCCTACTACCGGTCCCACTTTGCCGGAGAAGCCTCCGAGTATGCCTTGATTGATAATTCCCATGATGTCGCATTTTAAATTGGCTATTCTGTTTCTGACGTAAAGGTATATATTTATATTTCCTTCCGCCAAACGATTTTAGCGGTTTGTCTTCACGAATGTGATTTTTGCGTCCGTTTGCAGCGATTTGCTTAGTTGGCTATTCTTGCTTGGGATTGATGGCCTAAAATATCTGCTTCTTACTTGGAATACACTTGCTCCGTATCAAATCCATACTTTCTCCACATAGAGGTACCTCTGAGTGGAGATTGTACGGAGCAAGTATAGTCCGGATGTGGTTCGGATAGGGGGAAAAGAAGACTGTTACAAATTTTATTATTTAATTCTCTCTTTGCTTGTGATTTGCAACAATCATCTTTTGAATTTGCTTGTGATTTGGAACAAATAAAGGTTGAATTTGCTTGTGATTTGCAACATAATTCCTACCTTTGATGTTCTAATTACCTATGTATATGTTTGAAAGAGATATATTTATACGGTTACGGGAGTGGGCTTCGGGAGAGAAGCATAAGCCGTTAATACTTCGTGGTGCACGCCAGGTGGGTAAAACGACTGTGGTACATGAGTTCGGAAAAGAATTTGATGATTATTTGTATCTTAATTTGGAACGTGAGAAAGATGCGGCTATATTCGATGGTACGGGAGATGTACAAGAAATTATGCAAGCCATTTATTTTTTGAAACGTAAACAGAAGCGTGAAGGGCGTACATTGCTTTTTATTGATGAAATACAATGTGTGCCTCGGGCAGTGGCATTACTGCGTTACTTTTATGAAGATATGCCGGAAATCTATGTGATAGCTGCGGGTTCAGTGCTGCAAAGTCTTCTGAGGCAACGTATTTCTTTTCCGGTAGGTCGTGTCGAGTATATGTCGTTGCGTCCCTGCTCGTTTGGTGAGTTTTTAGGGGCGATAGGTGAAGGACAGATACGGGATGCCGTGTCCCAGTGTGCTTTGCCATCGTTGCTTCATGAAGAAGTGATGCGCCTTTTTCGCCAATATACACTTATTGGAGGAATGCCCGAAGTGGTGGCTGCCTATGCTGAACACCGGGATATTGTCCGTCTGGAAAGTATATATAATTCATTGTTGACAGGTTACAATGAAGATGTGGAGAAATATGCGGTCAATCGCACCCAAGTAGAAGTAATCCGTTTAATTTTAGAGCGAGGCTGGCAAATGGCAGGACAGACTATAAAGCTGGGAGGGTTTGGAGCTTCTTCCTATAAAGCACGTGAAGTTGGTGAGGCTTTCGAGGCTATGGAGAAGGCTTTTCTGCTTGAGTTGGTTTATCCGGTAGTAAGTACTGAAATTCCCTTAGTACCTGCTTTGCGACGGGCGCCGAAATTGATTTGGCTGGATGGCGGATTGGTGAATTATGCAGCAAAGATACAGCAAGAGGTTTTCGATGCAAAGGATTTGCTCGACGCTTGGCGCGGACATATTGCCGAACAATGGGTAGCTCAAGAATTGGCTTCTTTTTCCGGCAATATAGGTTATGCAAAGCGTAACTTCTGGGTGCGGAATACTCCCAGCTCGATTGCTGAAGTTGATTTTGTTTTTCAATATGGAACGCGTGTGGTACCGATCGAAGTGAAGGCCGGTCATAATGCTCATTTGCGTTCGCTACATCAATATATGGAAGAGGCTTCACACGACATAGCGGTCAGGGTATGGTCCGGTAATTACTCTGTGGATGAAGTAAAGACAAATTCAGGTAAGATATTCCGTCTGGTGAATCTTCCTTTTTATTATGTAGGGATATTGCCGGAAGTTTTGAAAAGATTGTCGTGAAACCTCCTGTTTTAACTTTCTACTTGTCTATAAAGAATCTTTTTCTTCCAGTCTTCGCATACTGAATTCGCAACCGCAATATTGCTGGTTATAGAAATCATGCTCTTTGAGAAGTTGGTTTCGTCGGTCTTGTAATCCTCCTTTTCGCCAGTTTTGTTCCCAGAAAGTGGTTCCGGGGTAAAGGGCGGCGGCTCTACGTCCCGCTTCGTTGATCTGATCGAGGCTTTTCCAGCGGGAAGAGGCGAGGGTAGTGGTGAACAGGGTGAAACCGTGCTCGGAGGCATAACGGGCAGTTTCTGCCAGACGAAGGTTGAAACATTTCAGGCAACGGCCACCTCGTTCGGGCTCATCCTCCATTCCTTGCATGGAGGTGCGCCAGAATGAGTAATCGTAGTCGCCATCTATAAAGTCAAGTCCTAACCCCTGAACATAGCGAATAGCCTCGGCTTTCCGTATTTCATATTCGGCCTGAGGGTAGATATTGGGGTTGTAATAAAACACGGTGGGGCGGATGCCGTTGGCAAGCAGGCATTCGATAATGGCAGAAGAACAAGGTGCGCAACAAGAGTGGAGCAGCACCTTGTCTTCATGGTTAGGAGTTTGAAGCTTTAACATCATCTTTTCGTCTTTTTAGGTACGTATTTATACCTTCAGTTTTATTTTAGCCTTCACCAATAGTCCGGTCAGTTGGACGATGATGAGGGAGAATATGAGTGATCTTAATAGACCCGGAGCACCTGCATTCAGGAGTTCGGGGTAGTGCCAGCCCAACAATTGCTGTGCGGCGTACCATATATATGGAATGATATAACACGTAAGCGTGGCAGTCCCGGCAGGTTTGATAATATCGAACCAGGGTGTTTTACCTTTTACATCCGTCAGCCAATAGAACAGGCCGAACAATGGGAAGAATGCAGCAAGGCAATAGAACAGCCAGCTCGGAGTGGCCTGTATCTTTGAGATAATCCAGTGGGGGTGCGAGCAAAGTGCAGCGATGAGCATGATGACACCTAACGCACAAAGGATAACAATGAATTTACGCGGATGTTCCCGGTCGGCATATTTCTGCATCAACAGGGAAGTGAGTACCCCCGACATACCGAATGCATGCAGCGTCCAGTCACTGGGGATGAAAGGCAGAAGGATGATACGTAAACCATATTCCTGTGGGATTAGGTTAGAGTGACTGATCACCGCAAGGAGCACGACGACCAGCCATGCTATGACATTTTTACGTAAACTTTCGCGGGTAAATAGATAAATACCGGCACATACGACATACGTCCAACCGATAAGCCCCAGGATGCCCCACCAACCTTGATGGAAAGGTTTCCCGTTTAAATCTTTATATAGAACGAGGAATGCCAACAAGGCAACGCCAAGCACTTTCATTGCGATGAATAGGTACTTTTTTGACCCTTCAGCCTTCGGATAAACGGCCCAGACCAGAAAAAAGCCGATAACCATCAGGATGCAGAACCACTGGTGGGAAATGCCACCTGCTATGCCACCCGAATTAAGTGAAAATAGCCCCATAGCGATGAGCGCCACCGTACGCCAGAAGATATGGGCAATGACCTGAAGTGTAGTATCTCCTTTCCGGTAACGGTTCTGGATGGCAAAAGAGACAGACATGCCCATGCAAAACAGGAATGCGGGAAAAATGGTGTCGGAGAATCCCATCATATCTTCGTTGATGTTGGCATGTTCGAGCCAGTGGGGGATGTTCTTCAGACCGGGGATGTCATTCACAAAGAGCATGAGAAACATGGTGAGTGCGCGGAATACATCAACCGCGGCCACTCGTTGAGGTGCTAAGTTTTTCATTATAGAATACATTTGGGGGTTAATACTGCAAATATAGGAAACTAATTTTTTATATTTGTCCCCATGAAGGTAAAACTGCTGATATTTCTCGGACTGGCTTTAGTGGGCATTCATGGAATGTCTGCTCCGGTTGATGTCCCTGCGATGGATGGATGGCCTGCTGCCTTGGATGAGGCTATCGGTGCACATCAGGAATATGTGGCAGTGAGGGAAGCTCGCATTGAAGCTTTGAGGTGGCAATTATCGCAGACAGACACGGAGACGCAGGAGTATTTCCGTCTGAATGGAGAAATGTTTCAGGAATACAAGGCATATATATGCGATTCAGCCCTCCTTTATCTAAGTCGTAACCTGCACTGGGCACAGCGTCATGGCGAACAGGAAGCGGCGGATGAAACCCGTATCCGGCGGGCGCATCTGATGTCTTCGGCGGGTATGTATAAGGAAGCCTCCGAGGATTTGGAACAGATAAATCCTTCCAGACTCTCTTCCCGTCTGTTGCCCGACTATTACGAAAGTTATCGTCATTTATACGGTGAATTGGGGGCATATACGCAAGATGCTTTCCGTCGTCGCCGTTATTATGGTTTGTCTGCCGCTTATGAGGACTCACTGATGCAGGTACTTTCCCCAGCCTCCGCCTTTTATCCGGAACGCAGAGAGATGCAGGCAGCTGCCGCCGGTCGGTTGGAGGAAGCTTTGAAGATAAATGATGACCGCCTGGCAAGTGTGCGCCCCGATACTCCGGAGTATGCGTTGGTAACGTATCACCGTTCTTTGCTGTATCATCGCCTGGGAGACTTGGAGAAAGCAAAATATTATCTGGCTTTGTCCGCTTTGACGGATATCCGCCTTGCGATTACAGACCATGCCTCCTTGTGGACTTTGGCACAATTGCTTTATGAGGAAGGAGACATCGAACGTGCTTATCGCTATATCCGTTTTTCATGGAATGAAACCAATCATTACAATGCCCGTAGCCGCAGTTTGCAGACAGCTGGCATTCTGTCGCTTATAGATCTTACCTATCAGGCTATGCAGGAGAAACAGAATGAACGTCTTCGTTTTTATCTCTGGATGATTAGTATTCTATCTCTGCTGTTGGTCGTGGCTGTTGTCTGGATTTACAGGCAGATGAAGCATCTCTCTGTTGCCCGGGCCCATTTGGAGCAGGCGAATGAACAGTTGCAAATGTCTAATCATATCAAAGAAGAATATATCGGGCGCTTCCTGAAACTCTGTTCTACCTACATCGACCGACTGGATGCTTACCGGCGTATGGTGAACAAGAAGCTTACCGGCGGGCAGATGGAAGAACTTCTGAAAATGGTACGTTCACGAGATGTGCTTGATACGGATCTGAAAGAGTTATATGAGAACTTTGATACGGCTTTCCTACATCTTTTCCCTGATTTTGTGGGAAAATTCAATGAACTGCTTCAACCGGAAGAACGGATCATACTCCGCAAAGGCGAACTTCTGAATACGGAATTACGTATTTTTGCTTTAATCCGATTGGGTATTGACGATAGTTCGCAGATTGCCGAATTTCTCCGTTACTCCGTCAATACAATCTATAATTACCGCGCCAAGGTGAAAAACAAAGCTTGTGTTTCGCGCGATGACTTTGAAACATGCGTTATGAAGATACGCTAAGCATACGTCATTACCTTATTTCCTATCCACTTTTTCACTTTCTCTATTGATTTTTATCTACTTGTTATTTAGAGAGTTATCTTCGCTGTATATTTCATCTTATCCACATATTCATAATGCGGAGGTACGTAGTGCCTTTATCTTGCCTACCTTTGGGGGAGATTAATTAACCCTTGAAAAACATACCATGAATTTGAAATTACCTCTTTTATTAGGATGCTGTTTGTTGGTTGCTACTACCACCTGTGCCGGGACTTCCGGTTCATTGGGTGAGGATGCTCCGGGAAAAAACAAAGCGGAAGTTTACATTACGACTGCCGACCGGCAACAAAGCTTTAACCACACTACTCAGAAGCTTTCCAAAGTCTCTGCATCTGAGTCCGTAATCACTATAAATCCTACGGTGCGGTATCAGGAGATGGATGGTTTCGGAGCTGCTGTTACAGGTTCTACCTGCTATAATCTGATGCAGATGACCCCGACTGATCGTGCGAAATTCCTGACTGAAACGTTTTCTGATAAAGACGGGCTGGGATTTAGTTATATCCGCATTTCTATTGGTTGTTCCGACTTCTCACTGAGCGAGTATACCTGTTGCGATACAAAAGGAATTGAGAATTTCGCTCTGCAAACTGAAGAGAAAGAATATGTAATACCTATTTTAAAAGATATTCTGGCCCTTAATCCCGCTATCAAAATATTAGGTTCTCCGTGGACATGCCCCAAGTGGATGAAGGTGAATAACCTGGAAGAAAGGAAGCCATTTGATTCCTGGACAAGCGGACAACTGAATCCGGATTATTATTCTGATTATGCTACTTACTTTGTGAAGTGGATACAGGCATTCCGTGAAGAAGGTATTGAAATCTACTCCGTCACTCCACAGAATGAACCGTTGAATAGGGGCAATTCTGCTTCTTTGTTCATGGGTTGGAAAGAAGAACTGGCTTTTGTACGCGATGCCCTCGGTCCTGCTTTCAAGGCTGCCGGACTGGATACAAAGATTTATGCTTTCGACCATAATTACAACTATGATAATATGGCCGATCAGCAGGAATATCCCGTTAAAATGTATGATGATGAAGTGGCTGCTGCCTTCCTTACCGGAGCTGCTTACCACAACTATGGTGGCAGACGTGAGGAATTGAATAACATTCAGCAGAAACGTCCCGATAAAGAACTTATCTTTACGGAAACTTCTATCGGTATGTGGAATGACGGACGCAACCTGGAAAGGCGTTTGATGGAGGATATGCGCGAGGTGGCTCTTGGTACGGTAAACAATTGGTGTAAAGGCGTCATTGTCTGGAATCTGATGCTGGACGATGAACGTGGTCCCTGGCGTGAAGGTGGTTGTAAAACTTGCTACGGAGCTGTTGATATTAATCGTGGGGACTATAAGACGATGACTTACAATTCTCATTATTATATTATCGGGCATCTGTCATCCGTGGTAAAACCGGGTGCGGTCCGTGTGGAAAGTAAAGGTGTTGACGGGAAAGGATTAATGTACTCTGCATTTGAAAATCCCGATGGAACCGTTGCTTTTGTACTCTTGAACGAGGGAAATGAGGAAACTCGCCTGACTGTAACGGATGGAAAGAATTATGTGGATTGTGTGGTGCCTGCCAAAGCAGTAGCCTCTTATCGTTGGAAGAAATAATCTTATAGTATTAGAATACCATGTTGAAATCGATTTTAGTGGGTACATCCCTCTTGGTAGCTTCCCTTATGTTGGGCAGTTGCGGTGAAAAGGCAGAAAAAATACAGGATTCTGCTGCGTTTATAACCATTCAGGGGCAAGACCTGATAAAGCCTGATGGTACGAAACTCTTTATCATGGGTACCAATCTGGGCAATTGGCTGAATCCGGAAGGTTATATGTTTAAGTTTAGCAAAACGAACTCTCCCCGGTTTATCAATGAGATGTTCTGTCAGTTGGTGGGACCCGACTTTACTGCTGAGTTCTGGAAAGCATTCAAAGACAATTATATCACTCGTGAAGATATTCAGTTTATTAAGAATACAGGTGCGAATACCATCCGTCTTCCATTCCATTATAAGCTTTTTACGGATGAGGACTTTATGGGACTGACTGCCGATCAGGATGGTTTTGCCCGTGTAGACAGCGTTGTGGAATGGTGTCGTGAAGCCGATCTTTATCTGATTCTCGATATGCACGATGCTCCGGGGGGACAAACGGGTGATAATATAGATGATAGTTACGGGTATCCCTGGTTGTTTGAAAGTGAAACCAGCCAACAATTGTACTGCGATATTTGGCGTCGGATTGCAGACCGGTATAAGAATGAGCCGGTAATTCTGGGTTATGAGCTTTTTAATGAACCTATTGCTCCGTATTTCCCGAATATGGAAGAATTGAACGGTAAACTGGAAGATATTTATAAGAAAGGGGTAGCTGCTATCCGCGAAGTGGATAATAACCATATTATTCTGTTGGGTGGCGCTCAGTGGAATGGTAACTTCAAGCCGTTCAAGGATTCTAAGTTTGACGATAAGATAATGTATACTTGCCATCGCTATGGAGGTGATCCTACCAAAGATGCTATTCAAGCCATAATAAACTTCCGCGACAGTGTGAACCTACCGATGTATATGGGTGAGATTGGACATAATACGGACGAATGGCAAGCTGCTTTTTGCCAGACGATGCGTGAGAATAATATCGGTTATACCTTCTGGCCGTATAAGAAGATGGATGGTTCCAGCTTTGTAGGCATTACTCCGCCGGAAAATTGGGCGAATATCCTTTACTTCTCCGAATCTCCACGCACATCTTATAAAGAAATCCGGGATGCCCGTCCCGACCAGATGATGGTACGCAAGGCAATGATGGATTTCATTGAGGCTTGCAAGCTGAAGAACTGTGTGGTGCAGGAGGGGTATGTCCAGTCGTTGGGCATGAAATAATCACTAATAAACTAATTATTTATCCATATGAAAAAAGTATTATTCGGTTTGGCATTCACTGTTGCTCTTCCACTCTTGGCGCAGCAGAAACCTGTATATCTGGATGCTACCAAACCTATTGAAGAAAGAGTAGAAGATGCGTTGAAAAGGCTGACTTTGGAAGAAAAGGTAGCTATGGTACATGCACAAAGTAAATTCAGCAGTGCAGGAGTGTCCCGTTTAGGCATTCCGGAAAACTGGATGACGGATGGTCCTCATGGTATCCGTCCCGAAGTGCTTTGGGATGAGTGGGATCAGGCGGGATGGACCAATGACTCTTGTGTGGCTTATCCGGCATTGACTTGTCTGGCTGCTACATGGAACCCTGATATGTCCCTGCTTTATGGAAAAAGTATCGGTGAGGAGGCGCGTTATCGCAACAAGAATGTCCTTCTGGGTCCCGGTGTCAACATTTACCGTACTCCGCTGAATGGACGTAACTTTGAGTATATGGGCGAAGACCCGTATTTGGCTTCCCGCATGGTGGTTCCTTATGTACAGGGTGTGCAGCAAAATGGTGTAGCTGCCTGTGTAAAGCACTATGCGCTGAATAATCAGGAAATCAACCGTCACACCACCAATGTTATTGTGGACGACCGTGCTCTTTATGAAATCTATCTGCCCGCTTTCAAGGCTGCAGTTCAGGAAGGTAAGACATGGGCCATCATGGGGGCATACAATCTTTATAAAGGACAGCATGCTTGTCATAATCAGTATTTACTGAATGATATTCTGAAAGGTGAATGGGGCTTCGACGGTGTTGTTGTCTCTGACTGGGGTGGTGTGCATGATACGGATCAGTCCATTACGAACGGACTTGACATGGAATTCGGTAGTTGGACGGATGGTCTTGCCAATGGCAGCAGTAATGCTTATGATAACTATTATCTGGCTATGCCCTATCTGGAACGCATTAAATCCGGGAAAGTGGGTACGAAGGAGCTGGATGATAAGGTGCGTCGCATTTTGCGCCTGAGTTTCCGTACAACAATGGATGTGAACCGTCCTTTGGGTTCCATGCTTTCTCCCGAACATTATGAGGCTGCCCGCCGCATTGGTGAAGAGGGAATTGTGCTGTTGCAAAACAAGGGATCTCTGCTGCCCATCGACTTGAATAAAGCAAAGAAAATTGCTGTTATCGGTGAGAATGCTGTGAAGATGATGACTGTAGGTGGGGGTAGCTCTTCTTTGAAAGTGCAGCGTGAGTTATCTCCGTTGGATGGCATTAAGAAGCGTGTAGGCGATAAAGCAGAAGTGGTTTATGCTCGTGGTTACGTGGGAGATGCACGTGGTGAATATAATGGCGTAGTAACCGGTCAGAATTTGAAAGACGACCGTACACCGGAAGAATTGATTGCCGAAGCTGTAAAGGTAGCCGCAGATGCGGACTATGTGGTCTTTATCGGCGGATTGAATAAGAGTAATAACCAGGATTGTGAAGATACGGATCGTGCCGGTCTTGGTCTGCCTTACGGACAGGATGCTGTTATCACGGCTTTGGCAAAGGCAAATAAGAACCTGGTGGTTATTAATATTTCCGGTAATGCTGTAGCTATGCCTTGGATTGCAGAAGTTCCTTCTGTGATGCAAGCTTGGTTCCTGGGTTCGGAAGCCGGAAATTCTATTGCTGCTGTACTGGTGGGGGATGCCAATCCTTCCGGTAAATTGCCTTTCACCTTCCCTGTACGTCTGGAAGATGTTCCGGCTCACAGTGTAGGTGAGTATTTTGCTGAGCGTAGCAAGAAGGTGGTAGATATGAAGTACAATGAAGGCATCTTTGTTGGCTATCGCTGGGCAGATATGCAGAAGAAAGTGAAGCCGTTGTTCCCCTTCGGGCATGGACTGTCTTATACAACATTTGCTTATGGAAAGCCTGCTGCCGATAAGAAAGTAATGTCTGCCGATGATCAGATCAGTTTTACTGTAACTGTGAAGAATACGGGTGACCGTGAAGGACAGGAAGTGGTACAGTTATATATCAGTGATAAGAAATCTTCTTTGCCTCGTCCTGTTAAGGAACTGAAAGGTTTCAAGAAAGTGAAACTGGCTCCGGGAGAAGAGAAAGAAGTTACATTTACTGTAGATAAGGAAGCTTTGAGTTACTTTGATGATGCCCAACATGCTTGGGTAGCCGAGCCGGGTAAGTTTGAGGCTGTGATAGCTGCTTCGGCGGCAGATATAAAAGGTATAGTGCCGTTTGAATTGAAGTGAGACATTATTTAAAAAACCGCATCCATCCCGGATGCGGTTTTTTTCAGAGTAATTAATGTAAAAGTCACAAACCTAGTCTGTACTTTTTTCCAGATGAGTTTGCATAACAATGTCAGTAGCAGTACCATAGCCTCCCTTATATGTGCTATTTGAAGGAGTCCCGGTAAATTTGCCATAATAGAATCCATCCACATGTTGATCCTGCCATGTGCCATTATCAGCAAAGACAAAAGTCATATTATAATTTTCATCTGTAGCTATAGGAGCAACATATTGCACAGTTGTTCCCCATCCAAGTCTTCCGGCATTGTCATAAGCACACAAATAGACTTTATATGGATCAATATCTCCCAAATATTGTCCAAATGAGATGATGAAACTACCTTCACTATAAGTTGCCAGGAAAGAGGCATCCACTGGCATCCCGTTTGTTGTCAATTGATATACATTGGCGGTTTCTGTGGACTCAACTTTGCAGAGTGCGGCATATTGCTTGTTACCATTCGTATATAGCATATCATAAATACCATTCAGGTTCATTTGTGTGAACTCTGCAGTATATGCCACATCACCGTCATCAATGACCACCGTACTTGTTCTATATCCTCCATCCTGAATAGCGGGCGCAATAAATATTACCTGATCCTCATCCCTCCGGTAGGTAATCCATTGAGGAACTGTTATCTTGATGTCCCGCTTTGTATCCAAAGCAAAGGTGGCATCTCCCCCTGCAGGTGCAAATGTTACATCTTTCAGGGTACAAATAAAAGTATCACCCAATTGTGTAACAGGAACTTCTGTCTTTTCATTGGCAGAACGAATAGTAACCATCGTTGTACGACTTGAGATTGAATTGTTCAAGTCTACCGATAAGCTAATATCCTGTCCTGATACGGATATATGACACCATGAATCACGTGCTGTAGCCTCTATCGCCGAAGTAGCAAGTACTTTAATCAAGCCTGCGCCACCTTTATATGTAAACTGGGCTTCTGTACTTATCACAGTTAATTCGGAGCCTTTTACCGCATCATCATCGTCACTGCACCCTACAACCATTATGCAAAGTGCCAGAATTAATAAATTCATTAACTTTCTCATACAGCTTATCCTTTTACTCATTTTTTAATCATACTTAAATATCCGACATATCGTGAAGTTCCCCATTGCTTAAATTCACCGACATAATCATTGCCTTTCATTTCCCATACTATGAGTGAATTAACTTCATTGTCTTCCCATACACCATAACTTTCAAAATCGATTGTGACATCTTCCGTTCCTGAGCGCAGTTTGCTTGCAACCCCGAGTGCGGTATTTTTCCACAAGCTACCCGTATTGGCATCCCAGGCACACAACCACACCTCATTATTACCGGCATTACCTACTTTCTGTGTCATAATCCGGATTCTTCCGGCACTCTTATCGTAATTTACTACCAATTTGTAATTCGGATTAAATCCGTTCATCAGGAAAGATGTCTGACTTTCCTCCTCAAGCGTCACCGGTATTCTGCCTCCGGTATACACAAAGTCCCATGAACCCAGAAAGTCTTTATACTTCATATATCCCTCCGGCAGTTCATTTGCTGTGAGCTTGACGTCGGTAGCCCCCGTATCGATACAAGTAAACGTTTTAGTCGTACTATCCCACGTGAAGTTTTCCAATGTTTTCCCCATCACTTCTATCGGTTCATAGAACTTGATACCGGTAGCTGTGAAAATATAGGGACCCGATACCGACTCCGTTTCCTTGTTTTCGGTTTCATAACTGAAATGGAATACATGGTCTTCCATCGGAACGACAAACGTTTTCCCACCAATATGAGCCGTATATGTGGTCGTAAACGTTTCTTTCGACAACTTAACCGTTTTATCCAGAAGCACCGTTGGAGGTTCGGTCAGACGTGTCATCTTTATGATATTATTTGTCTTCTTTCCTCTAAGGATAATTTCATTATCAGTATGCGACCGGAATAGAAATTCATAGTCCCCCTCATAACCTTTACCTTTTCCACCTCCATCTATGATGTCCGGATCAGAAAAATGATGAAACAATTCATTGTATGTGTCGAAATTTAGTGTCGGACCTATATCTTTTTTCAAAGAATAAAGGCTGGTTACCTCTTTTTCTGCTTCCTCAAATGCATCCGTAGATACTGTAACTTGGTCACCATCTTTAAATTTCATAGTAAAAAGATATCCCCCATATGCTTGGGTAGCCGAGGGGTAATATTCCATGACCCATCCATGTTCTGCACTTTTCAATAAGGCCTGATACTCGGCTAAAGCTTTCTCTACGCGCACAGATGATGGTTCATCAAACACGTCATCCACATCCTGAACGCACGAACTCAGGAGTATGGAGAAAATAAACAATGTATATATTATTCTTTTCATATATCAATTATTAAATATTATCTAAATCAAGCTTACTTATCTCGGCACAACGCCTGCTAATTACACTACGCAGCAATTCGATGTCTATACCCCAGGACTCTTTCATATACTTCCTTACGATATCCAGCTTTTGGTAAATGATAGCACTGCCTTTTTCACCGGCAAGACTGATTACTTCATCCCATTGTTCAACAGGATAGGTCAGGTAACAAGCTGTTACCTCAGCGATGTCTTCACGGGGCTGGCTACCGGCATACGGAGTGACGAACCCCAGTGGGGCAACGGTCTCAAGACTACGATTTTGCCAACCTGTAGGTACATAGTTTCCAGCACTGATCTTATCAAACTCTACCGTATAGACCTTCTTCTGATGCAGGATATGCGCAAATTCATGGTGCATCACCTTAAAATAATATTCATTCAGTTCATTCACATTGGTTGGGTCAAGCCAGTTGCCCATATAGAGGGTGACTTTCAGTCCACCTTCTGCTGTTCCTAAAGTGAAAGTTGTTTTATCCCATGATGCCGAACCAATTAGATGGATTACCTTAGGGGCATTGGCACGTGTAAAGTCAATGCCTCCTACTTCATCATATACTTCCAGCCATGCATGTTTCACTATCTTAGCCAGTTTGACACTAAGTTTGAAGTCCGTAGGAACCAGATTGTGTGAATAATCTGATTCGATATGCTCCATCCTGTAAATAAAATTAATATTGTAGGTGTCTACATAGTTTTCTTTCAGCCATTTGTCAAAGGCATTACGTTCTATCTCCGAAGTATTAAAAATACTATTATCCTCATCCGGCTCATTGTCGTCACAGGCAGAGAAACCTATTCCGAACATAAGCATCAATATATATATATACCAATTTTTCATAAATCTTCGTTTTTTAGCGGTTTAATTATCTGGGATTTCTTTCCATGCCGGCTGATATAACTGCTGCCGGTATCTGTATAGCTTTTCTCAGGTCGTGAGATTCCAGTACAATAGGGGATTCTCCATATAGTTCACGCTTAATCTCCAACCCAAAACGCTTGATATCCAGCCACCGTTCACCTTCATGAACCGTTTCTATACGGCGGGCATGTATCACGGCTTTCAACAAATTGGTTTGCAATCCCGGTTCTATGTCGAATTTCGGGTTTAACGGCTTTCCGTTTGTGTTCGGGTTTACAGTTGATTCATAGAAAGTGTTCAGGCTTTCCATATCCGGTATTTGCGGTGCCATCTTTGTTTTGCACCAATATTGCAGGTCTCTCACTCCTTTATCATATTGTTTAGCCAATATATATGCTTCAGCACGGTTTAAAAGCGTTTTATCACTGGTAAAGGCAAATACAATCTGTCGGTAATATCCGATGCCCAGCACAGCATTAGTCGTCTCAAACATAGCGTCCATTTTGGGAACAAAGATGGACTGATCTCCAAATCCCAGAACTTTATCATAAGCCATAAGATGTCCCCATGCCGCAGGCGACCAGATTGTTTCCTCTTGGCACAATGTCCGGTTATGTCCATATCTTTGGTTTGTATACTGGTTTCCCCAGCCTGAAAGCGCTCCTATCAGCATCAGATTGGCCGGTTCATCTTTACTAATAAAAGCCAGCGTATACTCTTTGGAACTGGGGAACTGGCTATACCCATCCATGTCCCTTAATAAAGGACTTGGATCTTCGCCAATAGCTTCTGTTGCATATTTTATTGCTTTTTCGTACTGATTATAGAACAGATTAAACTGGGCTGCAAACGAGTATGCGGCTCTCTTGTTGAAATGATAAAGCGGAACATCATAAGCTTCATCGCTTATCAAAGGAAGAGCCTCTTCGATGTCTCTGTTTATTCTCTCATACGTTTCTTCTAAAGTCCCTCTTTCATACTTCACCCCGATGGAAGTTTCAGGGGCAGTTATATAAGGTATGCCCAAATCTTTACCAGCATCATCGCCATACGCCATGCAGAATACATTGCTCAATAGAAAATGCCCGTAAGCACGGCAAATCAGTGCTTCACCCCTATACGGCAGTGCCTCTTCCGGTTCGCCTAATTCCTGAATGGCAACTAAAGCCTGATTGGCTGCTGCAATTATCATATAACATCCATCCCACATGTAGTTAGGGGTGTCTTGATCGATATCAGTTATATCCTCCCAACGGAAGGATTGTATCATTTTGTTATTCGGCAAGCTATACTTGTCTCCATTATCCATCCGGTTATCCGACATCATTTCTTCCATCAGTAATGCAGAAGATTTCGGATAAGCAGATACCAAAAGGTCTTTTACTTTTTTCAAAGAATTTACTTCAGCACGTTTATCAGGCATTGTATCCAAAAAGCCATCACAAGAAGTGATGCTTCCTAAGAAAACAGCCAGCAAGGATATGATTATAATTTTTGTTTTCATAAGTTTCAATATTTAGAATCCTAATCTTAAAGTTAATGTAAATTGTTTGGGTACGGGAGCCGACACACCACCCGAACGGAAAAATTCAGGATCTTGTCCGTTCAACTTTGAGTCTGCATAAAGCAAGAATAAGTTGGTGGCTTGCAATTTCAGTGAAGCATTACTGATAGCTGTCCCTTTCAATAGAGAACGCGGGAAGTCATAAGAAAGGGAAACTTCCTTCAAGCGGATAAAATCTCCTTTGGCAATACGGGCAGTCGAATAATTATAGGCGTTATAACCCAGGTTCAGATTGCCATATTGTTTATTTTCAAATGTGCTGGCTATTACCGGGACATCGGTATGCATCTCGTCGCCCGATAGTCTCCAACGGTTCTTAAAATCTTTTTGTGTTGCATCCAGATCGCTGTATGAGCTCTTGAACGCAGGATCGAGCCGTACTTTGTTTCCTGCGGAATAAGTGATGAATACGTTCAAGCGGAAATTCTTATACGTGAAAATGTTACCAAAACTACCCGTTATAGTAGGGTCTGACGGACCTTCGTATTTCAGGAAATCTACATCTTCCGACTCCTGGAAATTCAAAGTACCATAATTCTTTTTGGTTACCTTCGTATCGCCGAACATGAAAGTGGGGAATCCGTCTTCGTCAAGTCCTTCAAAAGGAATGGAGAACAACCCTCTTGCCGGATAGCCTTCGCGTGCAAAACCTACTCCGGCAATAAGTGAAAATACAGTTGAACGGGATTTAAAGTCTGTTACCTCCGTCTTATTATACCCGAAGATAAAATCAGTGGACCATTTAAAGTCTTTTGTCTCAATGTTTCTGGTTGACAAAGATGCTTCAAATCCATGAGATTTCATAGAAGCCACATTTGCATAGCGTTCTGTCTGTCCTCCCACTCCTTGCGTGGTAGTGATGCCAATCAAATCGTAGTTGTCACGCTTATACCAAGCTGCTTCCACATTAATCCGGTTGTCAAGAAATCCCATATCCACACCGATATTCAGCTCATGCTTCTTCTCATAAGTAAGATCTGCATTTTCCAAATCATCAATTTTCAACCCTGACTCCGCTACACCTGCCGACGGACGCCAGGGGGTATAATTCTGGATGATTACTAAAGAATTGGAGACATTGCTCGGACCGACATCTGCCGTTAAACTATAAGACGCTTTCAGTGTAAAATGTGATAAAGCAGGTTCTAAATCCTTAAAGAATTCTTCTTCGTGCATGTTCCATGCACCTGCTATGTTCCAAGTGGGCAACCAGCGGGCCGAACGAGATTTACCTAAGCGATTGGAGCCTTCATAACGTCCTGTACCCGTCAGGGTATAACGTCCTTTATAAGAATAAGTTGCTGTCCCGAAGAAAGCTACATTTCTCTTTTTGGTATTGCTCAAGCTATAATAGTCGGAATTACCTTCACGCATCTTCTTAAAGGCAAGATAATCAAAAAACGGAATTTCTCCATTATCATATTGCATGCCCCAGCCATCAAAGCTGTTACTGGAACGGTCTTGGGCATTTGCTTCCATACCACCATATACATTTACGATATGGGTGTCTTTGAAGACATCATTCCATGATACGGCAGCACGGAAGTCATAACTTAGCATTTTATACTGAGTGGTATTATAGAAACCACCCTTGGGGAGAATACTTACAGGTAATGAATAAGGATCATCAGGGTCTTTATAAAGCCATGAATTGCTATTGATAATAGTGGCATCACTCATAGCACGGTAAGCCAAAGCCTGGTTTGAATTCTCGCGGATCTTGTGTTCTTGTGAAGTCGAAGAATATTTTAATGCACCTAAAGCACTGACTTCCAGTTTTGGCAAAATCTTCCATTTCATTTCGCCCTGAAATTTCAGGTCTACTACATCCAATGAGATGTTGTTTGTGTTCAGTTCATTGAAGATATTAAAATCCGAATAGTTACGCATATAGTAGGTATTGGCATCCAATGTTCTGGAGGTGTTCAATGCGTAACTGTAAGGATTGATGTCAAATCCGCGGGTAACTTCACCACGGACTGCATCCATGCTTTGTCCCAATGTTCCGGGAGCTTCCTGCTTGCGATAAGATGCATTGGCAATCACATTAAGAGAAAGATTCTTTAGTATGTTATAGCTATTATTCAGATTGGCTGTATAACGCTGTACTTTGTTTTTAACCATCCACCCCGGATCATTCATGGCACTCACCGACACATAAGAGGTTGACTTCTCATTTCCCATTGCATAACTGATAGAATGGTTCATCATAATAGAATTGCTGAAAAGCATGTCAAACCAGTCGGTATTCCTCATTTCAGCCTTACGCAGATATTCATTCTGTGCTTCAATGGTATGAGCCAGGCCAAACTGCCCGTTCGTTTTGTCATACCAGTTATTTAATTGGAACATTTTACCATACACGCCACTGTTTGACGCCCGGTATACACTTGCGAAGTTAAGCCATCCTTTATCTCTCATTTCCTGATAAATGCCCATCTGATCTTGAGAATTCATCAAATTAAATTCACGGTAAGAGGGCTTCATTCTCATTGTAAACTCACCCGTATAGCTTAACTTACTGGTCCCGACTTTACCTCTTTTGGTAGTAACAACAATTACACCAGCCATAGCACGCGCCCCGTAAATAGAAGTGGCCGAACCATCTTTTAATATTTGGAAGCTTTCAATGTCATCGGCATTTAATCCAGCTATAGCGGAACTGATTAGAGTCACAGCATCACCCGATGAAAGTTGGTCGGCACTCACCTCCACAACGTCATCCATAATAACGCCATCTACCACCCACAGGGGCTTTGAATTACCATAGATTGATGTAGCTCCACGTACACGGATTTTGGGTGCAGTACCGAATGTACCCGAAACGTTTTGTACCGATACTCCCGCAGAACGCCCTTCCAAACCACGGCTAATATCAGCTAAACCATCCAGCTTAACATCTGCTGCGGTCAACCTATCAGCAGCACCTGTAAACAAGCGCTTATCGACTTTGGTCATACCTGTAATAACGACCTCGTCAAGCACTTCTGCATCCGGCTTCATTAGAACTTTAATCAGTCCGGTTTTAATAGGGATTTCCTGTGTTTGCATGCCTACAAAAGATATCTGCAAAGTTCTCGCAGAACTTTGCAGATTGCATTTACAAAATATGATAAATACCTCAGTTTTGCATTTCAATTTGATTCAATCTTCTTCTTTTTCTTTTATTAAATTTATACCATAATATCTGGTTTTTAAATGAAAAATTATACCCATGCCTAAATGTGAATAAGCATATTGTTATTAATTTATGATAAATAGCAGATATTTGAGATAATATCTGCGTGTGGAAAAGATTAATAACATGATTAATGTTTTACTATTTGCGTTTATTAATTGTGACGCAATTAATATATTTTAATGATAATTATTTTGCGTCAGTAAAAATATGTTTATCTTTGCAAACTATTGAAAATACGATTAAACACGCTATTATACACGCTATTTAAAAACGCAATAAAAACGCGAATTGATAACGCAGACTAATAACGCCATTAATAACCTTATTTTAAATTTAATACTGAGAGAGGTAAGTATGAGAAGAAAATTAATGTTACTATTCGTCTACCTGTTTACGGGGGTAGGCTTGCTCACTGCACAAACATTAAAAGTGACAGGAGTCGTCATTTTTGAAGAAGACAATGAGCCTGTTGTAGGTGCTACTGTATTGGTCAAAGGAACCAAAACGGGCATTACCACTGATCTGGATGGTAAATTTACCATTCTGAATGTTCCGAGTTCTGCGAGAACTAATACTTACCCGATGTAAAAAGCTGAAGTCTGAAATTATATGGCATAAGCATCGCTCTACATATAAATTTTTCTTCCTTCTTGTTTTAGATAATAATCTTTATTGCCGCATGAACTGCTTATCTGTTCTTTCCTCCGGTTTTCTTTTCAATCTTTATATATTATAGTAATCGCGTGCGTACCTTATAATATCTCCTTTTCTTTTTTCTTTATGCTCTCTCTCAAATGAAAAAACTGAATAAATGGTTATGCATAAATGCGACATTCAGCCATTGGTTTACTAATTTTGTATTCGATATGTTATCATATCATAAATAAACAATTTCCAAATAGTACAATTATGGCTAAAAAAATCCTATTTGGAAGGTAAAGCTTTTTTGTGGTAAAGGTTTCCATGCTGTTTAGAGAAAGAGATTGAAGACTTGAATCGTATAGTGGAGTACTTGTTGCAGTGTCACAGTTGTTTACGTGTGGAATATGAAGAGCGTATACCTTTCTTGACCCCATTCGTGCATATGCTGGTCAGCAACAATGAGGGGTAAGACTGTATGGATTTCGCGCATTTGCCAATACCCTGCATCTGCTTATAGACTTCATGGATGCGGATGGAAATAGACATGTGATAAGCTTTAAAGCATTGAAAAACAGTTGTTCATGGTGCAAATCAAGTTGTATCCGAAGGACTAATTCCTGTTTCCTTTTTTGATTTCCAAATAATACAAAAACGGCTTTTTTTGCGAAAAGTCGTTTTTGGTATATTGGTGTATATATCGGATCTTTGCAGAGTCAAAAAGATAAATTATTTAAAACAGAATTAAGCAGAAA
>OGFO01000181.1_pt1 | contig 67838 bp, 36 predicted proteins | sample 1570981 | NCBI WGS metagenome assembly OGFO01 (sample SAMEA2581955, study PRJEB24529) | metagenome | biome: Human gut stool | place: China | collected 2011
TTTCCTGTCCTTCCGTCCAGTTCAGCCAGTCGTCAGGGACGGCATTGACTATCTCCCGTATCTTGTCATCGGTAAGTAGTTGCCTGAATGCTGCGTCTACTTCTTTCAGCTGATCGGCAAACGGCAAAAGTACATGAACTTTAATTTGTACGAACGGACTGAGTGCGTGCTTTTGCCAATTAGTCCACGAATGATGGAAATAAAGGGAAGCTCCATGATCGATCAACCACAATTCTTTATGCCACATCAGCATATTCGTATTCTTGATTGTTCGGTCTACATTGGTCAATAATGCATCCAGCCATACAATTTGCGAAGCTGTTTTATCATCCACTTTATGCACGACAGGATCAAACGTCAATGAACCGGACAGGAAATGTAACCCCATGTTCAGCCCACGGCTCCATTGCAGTAAATCCTGTATTTCTTCGTCCGCTTCCGTCCGTCCGAAAGCCTCATCCAAATTCAAAAAAACGATCTCAGGTACTCTGAATCCCAGTGTACGGGCTATTTCTCCCCCTATCAATTCGGCGATAAGGGCTTTAGTTCCATGTCCTGCTCCTCTGAATTTTACGACATATTTAAATTCATCATCCGCTTCAGCCAAAGCCGGCAATGACCCTCCTTCCCGCAAGGGAAGAATATATCTTGTTACATTTGCTGTACGTAAATCCATATCATTCCTTTCTTAAATTGAGAATAAAGATACAACGTTTTTATGGAATAGTCAGTGAAAGGCTTCCTATAATAATAGTTTTTTTATATTTTTCGGTTGAGTATACGTTAGTGTTTTTGCGAATATCTTTCATTTTTTACTATCTTTGTACTTGAAGTTTGAGAAAAGCGAAAGCCTGCTTATGAAAAACTATATTCTGTCATTTATCATAATTTTACTTCTGACGATATTCATAGTTGAAGAAGTGCGTGCTTCATCAACTATGAATTACTATAATATAACTACTTTTGAGGGACTGCCAAGCAATACAGTGGGTGCGATCAAAAAAGATGCATCGGGATTTATCTGGATTGGAACAAAATTCGGCCTTTGTCGTTTTGATGGTTGTGAGGTTAAGACTTATCCTATATTGTCGGAAGATGATATATGGTCTATAGAAGAATTGGATAATGATACATTATTACTTGGTACAGTTTCCGACTTGAAATATTTCAGTCGCAAAACTAATACGGCCGTAAAATTGGATATTCCATCTACTATTGTCAAATCAATACGTAAAATTGCTGACGGGCAATTCATGGCAGGTACGGAAGCGGGCCTTTATGTAATAGATAATCATAGTCCTCGTCAGATCTTTTTGGAAACAGGACTCTCACCATGTAATCATATAACATCTATTATTCAGGAAGACAAATTTGTCTACTGGTTTTCAACAGCCGATGGACTGGGAAGAATTGACATCCGAACGATGAAGCCGACCATCTATCGTATGTCGGATAGTATATCAAATAGTAATTTCTTTACCTGTCTAACACAGGTAGGCAACTATATTTATTTGGGTAGTTTTAATAAAGGAATCTTTCGTTTTGATATGTCTGAAAAAGAGTTCTCTAAAGTGGACGGCTTTGAGCATAATCTGATAATGACTATAGATGGGCAGGACGGTCAATTATTTGTAGGAACGAACGGACAAGGATTAAAGGTTATGTCTTTGGAGGATGGAAATATCAGTGTGATTTCACATAAAGAAAAAGCACGTAATTCGATCAGTTCGAATACAATAACTGCGTTTCTATATGATAATGGTATTCGTTGGATCGGAACTCAATTCGGAGGGATTAGTTATACGCCACGTATTGGTGCTAAATTTTCGTATTATAGTAAAAATGACTTTTATTCTACTGACTATAGGGTTCGGAGTTTTTATATGTTTCCCAATGGAGATAAGTTGATTGGGACAAGGGCAGGACTTTTCTTTGTGCAGGAAAAAACAGGAAAGATAAGAAGTTATACAACAGAAAATCGTTCTACTAATTTGCGTTCGGATATCATAGTATTTATAAATCGTGTATCTGATAAAATATTGATAGGTACGTATGGGGGTGGTATACATGTTTTCGATGAGAAAACACAGACTTTGAAAGACTTGTCACAAGAAGAACTTTTTTTTTATGGTTGTGTGTTTCATATTGTGCGAGACGCAAAAGGAAATCTTTGGTATGCTTCTCAAAATGGACTTTATCAAAGTACTCCGGATGCACATATTTTGAAGAAATATGATGCGATGAATTCTATCCTACCTACAAATGCGGTGTTTTATTTGTGTTTTGACTCAATGAATCGTTTATGGATCGGTAGTAAATTTGGATTGTTTTTGTTAGATACTGATACAGGAAAAATGCGGGCTGATTGTTTCAGTAAACCGATAAAAAGTGAGATTAAGTATATGATGGAGGATTCTCAAAGTGAAATGTGGGTATGTACAGATAATGGATTGTATAAAATCGGAATGGATTTAGTAGTTAAAGAGCATTTTACGGTGAATGATATGCTGCCGGATAATCAGGTCTTTAGTATTCAGGAAGATAGTCATGGAGTTTATTGGATTGCTACCCGAAAGGAAATTGTTCGTTATAATCCGTCAGAGAAATTACACTATACATATCAACGTCAGGATGGTTTGAATGATATGGAATTTAATAATACAGTCTTTGTATCTAACGACAGCCTTATTTGGTGGCCCAATGAAGGTGGTCTGATTTACACTTCAGCAACCCATATTAGTACAGAACACCATTTTGTGAGGAAACCAACGATAACTTCTTATTCTATTTCCGAGATGGAGTATGATTTTCCGTATATGGATACATCGGAAGGAATAATATTGCCGTCTTCAGAAAATAACTTGTGTTTCAAATTCTCGAATATGGATTATGCTTTACCTTATGCGAATATTTATGAATATAAGTTGGAAGGTTATGATAAAGACTGGTTAAGGCAGACCGGTATTAATGAAGTTCTATATAAGAACTTACCCGGTGGACATTATATATTTAAATTACGTGTTCCGAATGATGCTGAACAAGTGCAGTCGGTAGATGTCTATGTTAGAAAGTCGTATGCTTTTATGGTGGGTATATTGTTGGTTATTGTCGTAATCAGTTTTTTGGTGATATACTTCTGCTATCGGATATGGAACCTTAAAAAACGTATGACTAATGAACGTATGATTTTGCGTACAGCCCAGGAACAAGGTAGAGGCAAAAAAACAATATTGCCCGAAATGAAAGTGAGTGGAATCCTGGATAGCCTGCTTTCTTATATGGAACATGATAAACCTTATCTTAATGCAAAATTGAGCATTAGTAATGTTGCTTCCAAACTAAACTGCACGGAGACGGAACTTTCTCAACTCCTCAATAGTCATATGAGTGTGAATTTTGCGAATTTTATTAATGTATATCGTGTCAATGAGATTAAGAATCGTCTAAATCAGGAGAACCTTTCCAAATATACTCTGAAAGCTTTATCAGAACAATGTGGCTTTAGTTCTAAAACTACTTTCTATCGGGTATTTAAGAATGTGACCGGAATGACCCCATTGGAATATTGTAAGAAACAGAATCTTATAATAGAGGAAAATTGATAAATTCTTCCATTCCCATTTTTTTTGGTACTCATTTTATTTTTGGTAATATGTTGGATAATAGTATGTTATCTCTTGTTTAATATTCTCATTTTACTTGGGATAAAAGGACGCTTTCATTGTTTGGAACTAGATAGACTTTGTGTGTAGTTTTGCATCAGACAAGTGCGAAAGTCCTTATGGACAAAAGGGGTAACCTTGTTGATGTTTAACTAAATAATCAATATCATGAAGAATCTCTTTTCTGCCGTAAACGATATGCAGACTATGAATTTTAATATGAATCAATTGATAACTGATACATATAAATCTTTGTGTCCTATAATCATTAATTATATATATCATCGAATTGGTGATTATGAGTCTGCCCGGGATTTGGCACAGGATGTTTTTCTTCGTTTAATGGATTATAAACAAATGCTTCGTAAAGATTCAATGCGGAGCATGGTGTTCACTATCGCTCGTAATCTTCTTTATGATTATTTGCGGCGTCATTATAAAAAGCAGGAGTTGATGGCTTATTATTATGACTATGCTGTGACTACAACTGATGAGACGGAAAGTAGTATTATTGCCAACGACATTTCAGTATGTGAGAAATCTATGTGTCTTCGGCTTTCTCCGCAACGCCGTATGGTTTATCTCATGAGCCGGTATCAGGATAAGTCAGTATCGGATATTTCAGATGAACTATGTCTCTCACGTCGTACAGTAGAAAATCATCTGCAAGCAGGTCGTAAAGAAATTCGTGAGTATATCCAACAATGCATTTGAGAATTAGACAACAATAAATTAATTGTTAATTTAAAATTTTAATATTATGATGAATGATTTGCTGAAAATCACACCGAAAAGAATCCTGTTCTCCACGGTGATGGCTTCTGCTTTATTGGCGGGTAGTCCACAGTCAGTATTTGCAGATGCAAATGAAGTCCATACTATGCTGCAATCCGTAACAGTGAAAGGGCAAGTGGTCGATGCTAATGGAGAACCTATTATTGGTGCTAGTGTAATGGTAAAAGGCAATTCTTCTAATGGAACAATAACCAATATTGATGGTAATTTTAGTCTAAATGATGCTTCAGGAGGCATCTTGGTTATTTCTTATATCGGATATAAGACGCAGGAGATTGCAGTAAACGGGCGTACTTCTCTTAAAATAATATTGCAAGAAAGTACGGAAACACTAGATGAGGTGGTAGTAGTGGGCTATGGTACACAAAAGAGGGAAACATTGACCGGTTCTATTGCTGTTGTAGATTCCAAGATGTTTGAAAGTAAAGGTGCATTATCAAGTCCGCTTCAAGCTATGCAGGGTGCTGTTCCCGGTGTAATGATAACCAGAAGTTCGGGGGCACCGGGAGAAGAAGGCTGGACTATGAAATTAAGAGGCGGAGTATCTAAAAACTCGACAGAACCATTGATTATTGTTGATGGTGTTGAGATTAGCGATGGGTTAAATGGATTACGGAATTTAAACTCGTCTGATATAGAAACTATGAACTTTCTAAAAGATGCCTCTGCTGCTATTTATGGATCGAAGGCTGCTGGTGGAGTAGTGCTGATTACAACAAAACGAGCTAAAGCTGGGAAAACAAAAGTAAGTTATAGTGGCTCTGTCACTGGGAAAAAGATTGGGTTGCAACCAACATTGATGACCTTGGACGAGTGGACAAATGCCGTTATTGCCGCACGTTCCAACGATGGGTTAGGAGATACTGATGTTTGGATCCGTTATGCAAAACTTGCTCAACAGTATAAAGGCATGTATATAGATAATGATAAAAGCACTAATCCTATGCCTAATTTCCCGGTTGCAGATTATGTTTTTCTGGAGAATGACTGGCAAGAGCTTCTTTGGGGGAATTCTTGGTCTACCCAACACGAACTGACTGTCACCGGAGGAGGTGAAAAATCATCTTATCGTTTGTCTGTAGGTTATATGCACGATGATAGTGCATTACGTTGGGGAAATAATAGTAATGATCGTTATAATATACGTTTTAATAACTCCCTAAAACTAACAGATAAATTGTCTTTAGAATCCGTTCTTGCTTATTCACGGCAATATCAGGTGACGCCGAGTATGATAGGAAAGGTCTTGAGTCAACAGGTTCCGCAACCAGGATTACCTTCAGCTTCAATCAATGGACGTCCGTATGCGTGGGGAGACTGGAAGTCACCCAATTGGCTGGCAGAGCTTGGCGGGGATAACAAATTGCAAGTGAGTGTATTAAATATCAGTGAGAAATTATCTTATCAGATTAATTCAGATTTTAGTGCTGTAGTTCAATTCGGATTTAATGATAATCGAGCAGTTCGCGATGTTCAGGAAAAGCCAATCGATTGGTATAATTATGCTGGGACAAGAGTTGTTTGGAGTGAACCTACGCAAGCTAACAGTAAGTACACGAAAGCGTTTGCTAATACGGACTATTATATGATTTCAGGATACTTAAACTGGAGCAAGTCTGTTGCGAAGAAACATAATTTGACGGCAATGGCTGGTGTACAATATAATTATACTCGAAACGAGCGTACGCAGTTATCAGCAAAAGATATTAAAAGTTCATTGGAGATACCCAATGGCTCCGGAGAGATAACGATTGATACCAAAGATAATGCCACTATAAAATGGGAAGAAGCTTTGATGTCCTATTTTGGACGATTGAACTACGATTTTCAACAGCGCTATCTTGTTGAGGCAAATATGCGTTATGACGGCTCATCCAAGTTCATATCAGAAAATCGTTGGGATTTCTTCTGGGGAGTATCAGGAGGATGGCGTATAAGCGAAGAAGCTTTTATGCAGCCTCTGTCTTCAGTAATCAGTAATCTTAAGCTGAAAGTGTCATATGGAGTGTTGGGAAATCAAAGTGGGATTGACAGATATGACGGCGTTCAGTTGTATAACTTTACACCTTCAGGTGGTGCTCTGATTGATGGTGAAAAGGTATCTTATATTAATACCAATAATAAAATTGCGTCAACAAACAGACAATGGGAACGTATTCATAACTATAATATTGCGCTTGAATTCGGGTTCTTTGATAATAAACTGACTGGTACGGTAGATATTTTTAAGAAGAAAAATAATAATATGCTTATTGAGGCACAATATCCGGGTATTTTAGGAGATAAGGCCCCGACGATGAATATGGGTAAGTTTGAAGCTCATGGAGTGGAAGGAACCATCGGTTGGACAGATAAGATCGGTTCTGTTAAATATAATATTGGTGGAGTGCTAACTTATGCAACCAATGAACTGGTAGATTTAGGAACAACTTCTGTTATTTCATCAGGGTATAACCAATTTCCACAAGGCTATCCGATAAACTCTATTTTCGGTCTTAGATATATGGGGAAAATTCAAACAGAAGAAGAACTGACAAAGTATAAAGACTATTATTATCAGAATAATGGTATTGGAATGCCTGATGGACTTCGTTTAGGTGACAATATGTTTGAGGATGTCAATGGTGATGGAGTGCTCGATCATAAGGATTATGTTTATTTAGGCTCTGATGATCCGAAAATCTCATTTTCTTGGAATGTGGGTGTAGAATGGAATAATTTCGACTTGTCGGTGATGTTCCAGGGAGTTGCTAAAAGAACCATATTCCGTGAAGGTCCTCAATTTAGAATACCGATGAGTGCAATCTATTTGAATACAACCAATCAATCGGTGGGCAACACATGGAGCCCTGATCATAGAGACGCCTATTATCCTTCTTATTCTAACACTTCAGTTATTAATAACTACAATTATCAGGCCTCTTCATGGTCGGTGGAGAATGGATCGTATGTGCGTTTGAAAAATCTGACTCTGGGATATAGTCTTCCTAAAGCATTATTGGCTAAACTGAAAGGTATAGAAAGAGTAAGAATTTATTTTGCTGGAGCAGACTTATGGGAGACCTCTAAGATCAGAGACGGTTGGGACCCGGAACAAACACGTAAGGTAGATGGCTTGAGACGTTATCCGTTCAATAGGACATATACCATTGGCGTTGATGTTACATTCTAATATTAGTGGTTTTACTAATCCACAATAGTGTGTTATTCTTAAGTGTTTGATAATAAAGAAATGAAAGATGAAAACAAGTAAAATAAAATATGTATTGCTGTTAATTACAGTATCATCAATGAGTATACTGCAATCTTGTCTCGATTTTGATCCGCTGGATCAACTGGGAGGTGATTCAATATGGGCAACCAAATCTGATTATGAACAATTTGCCAATAACTTTTATGGGTGGACGCGAGACTTTAAATCAGCATTGGATGAAGTGCATAGTGACCAGCGTTCAGATTTGGTAACAGGGAGTTCGTATAATCAATATAGTAAAGGAGTGAATACAATTCCTACTAGTGATGGAAATTATACGGGTAATTATGATAAGATAAGACGTACTAATCTATTGCTGCAGAATGCTGCGTCTTATTCTATTTCATCCGATATTACACAATATGTAGGAGAGGCTTACTTTTTCCGTGCATATTGCTACTTTGACCTGTTACAGATTTTTGGAGATGTTATAATTGTAAAAGAGCCTTTAGATGTTACAGATCCTAAACTCTGGAGTAAACAAAATGACCGGAGTGAAGTTGCGGATTTTATAATAGAAGATTTGGGAAAAGCGATTGATAATCTACCTTCATTTGCCGGTTACGGTCGAATCAGCAAAGAAGGAGCTCAAGCTTTCCTGTCTCGGGTAGCGTTATATGAAGGAACATGGCAGAAATTCAGAGGAAATACAGAAAGAGGAAAGGCGTTGCTAGATATTGCAGCGAAAGCAGCGAAAGCGGTTATTGACAGCAAGCGGTTTACTTTGTTCGGAACTACCGGCTTGAGCGCGGAACTTGGTACAAGTGCACAGCGGTATATGTTTATTTTGGAAGATGTCAAATCTAATCCCTTGGGGCTTAAAAAAATAGAAAACAAGGAATATATTTTTGCTCGTTGCCATGATGAAATATTATCACCGATAGGAGTGAATGTAACAAAGGGACTATTAAATAACAGCAATGTTTGGTGGATCACCCGGAAATTCGCAAACATGTATTTGTGTGATAACGGACTACCTATAGAATATAATGGCAGGACCAATGAGAAGTTTCAAGGTTATGCCAAGAAAGTATCTGAATTTGAGAACAGAGATAACAGAATGAGCAATACATTGCTGAAGCCAGGTACAAAATACTGGTCAAATGCTGTCGGTAATTCACGTGTATCTTGGGATGATTCGGATTTGACATATGCTACAACATTCAATCCGACTACAGGAACGTGTTATGCAAATCAGAAATTTGCTACTGAACGTTTGGTTGCCGACACTAAAGAAGGATACGATTTTCCCATTATCCGTTATGCGGAAGTTTTGTTAAACTATGCTGAAGCTATTTATGAGCGTGATGAAAAGATCGGTGATAGTGATTTGGATATTTCTTTAAACTTGGTTCGTTGTAGGATCAATCCTAATATGCCCAAGCTTTCAAATGCCCTGGTTTCAGATAATGGGTTAAACATGCAAACCGAGATACGCCGTGAACGCACTATTGAACTATTTCTCGAGGGATTTCGTGCTGACGACTTGAAACGTTGGAAAACGGCGGAGAAAGAGATGCCACAGGATATGCTGGGTATTAAATGGTCGGGAACAGAATATCAGACTGTGAATTTCTCTTACGGGAAAGATTCGGAGGGTTGTATCATAGTTGAAGGAGGACGAAAATGGGAAGATAAAAACTACTTGTATCCTCTTCCTTCTGACCAATTACAACTGAATGAAAATCTAAAACAGAATCCGGGCTGGAAATAAACCTATAAATAAAAATGAATTATGAAAAAGAATAATATATTTTCGAAGGTTTTTCTTTGGGGTATGATGTCCATTGTCACAACAGCGTTTAACTCATGTAGTGATGATTACAAAGAAGGCACAATGAATGAAGCGAAGTTGGTAAATGATATAAAAATTAATATCTCTAATAGCTTTAAGCTGGCATCCGGAATGGATTTTCAGGCAATATATTCCGTTATTCCCGAAGATGCTACAGATCAGCTTTTGATATGGAAATCATCCAATGAGAATGTTGCTACTGTTACTCAAAATGGACATATCCAAACTAAAGGATTGGGAGAAACATATATTAGTGTTACTCCGTCTACCACTTATGAAGCTGTAAAGACTATCTTTTTAACCGTCGTACCTAAAGCAACAAGTATAGGCGTGGATGAGATTGAGATGTTTGAGGGAACGAGTCTTACGTTGGCTGGCTATGTTTCTGTTCTACCGGAAAATGGTTATAAAGAAGAAATTAATTGTACTGTGAGCGACCCATCTGTTGTTAGTTATGAAAATGGAACATTGAAAGCTCTTAAAGCGGGAACAACAACTATTACAGTCAAAACCGTAGATGGGTCAAATTTAACTACTACTACTACAGTTACTGTGCATACGGCTATTCCGGTTGAGAATATAGAAATTGCGCCTAATCAGGAATTTGCAATAACAGACAATAATATGTTGTTAGACTTCACTTTGACTCCTGATAATGCTACAGTTGAAACTCTTATTTGGGAAAGCGATGATGAATCTATAGCGACAGTCAACTCTGAAGGTAGGATTACAGCTCATAATTATGGAAGTGTAGACATAAAGGCAATAGCTCCTGACGGCAGTAAAGAGGTAAAAGCAACTATTCATATCAATAAAGGAAAAATTAATGATATTGGAGATGTATTAAGCATTTATAGTTTTACCAACAGCGCAACTGGAGCGGTGCAAGGAGATAAACTTGTTGTAACTTATGCCGATGGTCAGAGACGTGCCGATCTTCTACGTGGAGCAGCTTATCTTGATGTAGACAAATATCCGGTTCTTGGTATTAAAACAAGCTGCCTGGATATGACTAAATTGTGGCATAATTTAGATACTAAAGTTGATGGTGGAACAAATGGCGGAATCAATATGGTATGGGGGAATGTGTTACCTACAAATGATGGAGCCAGAGTATATTATATAGATTTGGCTGCAGTAAAATTCGGAGCTAATACTCTTCAGGGACTTGGACCTCAAAAAATGTCACTGTTTACTTTTAAGACTGGTACGGATAGGGCTGTTGGCTATGAAGCCGGATATAATTTGTATTGGGTAAAAACATTCAAATCAATGCAAGAACTTAAGGACTTTGTTGATAACGAATAATATCACATGACAACAAAGTGTAGCGTATGCTACACTTTGTATCTTAACTTTAATAAGTGTAAAATCATGAATAAAAACATATTATACATACTGATTTTCCTGCTGAACGGCTTCTTGGGAGCATCATGCAGTGAAATTGAAGATGGATCTAAGGATCAGTTTAATAAATTGCCAGAACCGGGTGTTAAATGGCCCTCGTTGCCTGTATATGAGTTCAAGCATCCCTGTTTGCTGCATACCAATGCCGATTTTGACTATGTACGTCAGAAAGCGATAACAGAAAAAAGAGAACCATGGTTAATGGGATATAACAAATTAGTAGAAAGTCCCAGAGCTAAAAAGACCTATGTGCCACAACCTGTGAAAGATGTAGTCAGGCCGGGTATCGGACATAAGATTGTAGGCGATGACGGAGCAGCAGCTTATCAATTAGCTTTGATGTGGAAATTGACAGGTGATTCTGATTTTGCAGATGCTTCTATCCGGGTGATGAATGCATGGGCAAAAACATGTAAATCGATAACTGGAAACGAGGCTATATTGGTTGCCGGATTTACTGGATATCAATATGCGAATGCGGCAGAAATTATGCGGGATTATGAAGGATGGCAAAAAGAAGATTTTGAGAGTTTTAAGAAATGGCTGATAGATGTTATGTATCCTGTATGTTATACCTTTTTAAAGGAACATAATGGGGCAGAAGCCAATGTAGCATGGATGAGCTGGGATCTTCCGGCTATGGTGTCTATTCTGGCGATTGGTGTTGTCTGCGATGATTCGGATAAAGTGAATATAGCTGTGGATTATTTCTTTAATGGTCCGGGTGCCGGTAACATTGCGAATTCTGTAGTTGCCAGACACAAAGATCCTGATGGAAATGTAGAAACTTTCGCACAAAGTCAGGAGATGGGACGTGATCAGGGACACTCTACATTGAATGTGTCACAACATGCCTATCTCTGTCAGATGGTCTATAATGCTATCGGAGTTGATTTATTTGCCTATGATGACAATGTAATTCTAGATTTGTGCGAATATACGGCAAAATATAATTTAGTACCTGGTGTGATACCTCAAATGCCATATACACCTTATTATTCTCATAAAGAAGGATGGCATAATGTCCTTGATCCGGATGGACAGGGACGGGCACGGCCGGGGTGGGAGTTGATTTATAATCATTATAAGCTGAAAGGAGCCAATCCGTATTATTCTAGAGCTTTTGCACGTACGATGCGTCCGGAAGGTGGCGGAAACCGTGGTGGTGCAGAGTCCGACGACATGGGATTTGGTACGTTGATGTATACAAGAGAACCTATTGAAGCGGGAGAAGATCAAATGGCTGATCCGCCCAGACTATATTAGTATTTCTTGATAACAGGTAGTATTACGATACGGGGTGCAGTTTATGTTGCACTCTGTATCTTTAACTGGACAAAATAAAGTTATGATGAACATGAAGATCTCAAATATATTAATATTGCTGTTGAATAGTCTGTTTCTACTGTCATGTAGTGAAATAGAAGATGGTTCAAAAGATAAATTTACTGATTTACCAGATTTTGTAAAAGAGAAGCCTATTAATTTCGTTCCGACTTTAGAGCATCCGGGTATCCTGCATACTATGAAAAGTATTGAGCGAATGCGTGCTATTGTTAATAAGGCGAATATGAATGATCCGGCATATAAAACTTTCTTGTTGTTGAAGGCAGATACAAGGGCGCAGTCAAACTATATTCTGAAAGGTCCTTTTGCAACCATATCAAGGGAGGATTATACTAAAAGTAATTATGAATCTGACTTCGGAGCAGCTTACCTGAATGCAATTATGTGGGTGGTAACACAGGAACGTTCCCATGCCGAGAAAGTCCGGGAGATATTGATGGCTTATGCAAATAAGCTGGAAACTATTGCTGTACACAATGATGCTCCTCTGCTGGCTGGCTTTCATTCCTTTCAGGTTGCATTTGCTGTTGACATGGTTGATTCAACCAGTGATGTGTTTTCACAAGCGGAATTGGATAAGATTAATGCGATGCTTCGTAATATATTCTTGCCGGTATTAGATACATTTTACGCTACACCACCTTATACCAATGGAAATTGGGGAATAATTGTTACCAGAGCTTATTTGGGGCTGGCTATTTTGTGGAATGATATTGAAATGTACAATAAGGGGCTGACATTCTATCAAAAGGGCAATGATAATGGGGCGCTACCTAACTATATTGGAGAAACAGGCCAGTGTCAGGAGAGTGGTCGTGACCAGTCGCATACACAATTGGGCATAGGAGGATTGGCTTCTATCTGTGAGATTGCTTATAAGCAAGGTAATGATCTTTATAGTTTATTGGATAACAGGGTATTGAAAGGCTATGAATATACAGCCCGGTATAATGCGTGGCATGATGATGTTCCATTTGAAAAATGGATAGATATTACAGGCAAATATAGTAATTGGAGCGTTATCAGTCCTACGGCGCGTGGTCAATACAGGTCTATATATGGGATAGCATACAACCATTATGTAGTACGTAAGGGGTTATCAATGCCGAATACGCAAGAAATGTTGGATAGGAATAACTGGCTCGGTAAATTTGATGGAGATTGCATTGACTATGATGTGTTTCAATTTAATGATAAAGATATTGTAGAATAATTAATTGGTTTTATGATAGTTATTAAACAAATAATATGCTTGTGTGCATTGGGGATATTGACCATCTCCTGTCATTCGACACAGCGTTCAAAGGAAGAGATTGTTATTAACTTGCAAGAGAGGGGAGCGGATATTTCCCCCTCTCTGTATGGCGTTTTCTTTGAAGAAATAAATCATGCAGGAGATGGAGGTTTGTATGCCGAGTTAATACAGAACCGTAGTTTCGAAGAGAAAGAGATGCCTGCCGGTTTTCGTGCAGAAGGTAACAAACTCTTGCCTAAATCGGTGAAGTATCATCTGACAGGAGAAGTCCGTGAGCGTTCTTATCGCTGGAATACAGATGAAATTCCGGCATGGAGTTTGCAGGGGAAAGATTCGTTGTCTGTACAGATGAAAGTCACAAAAGAAAATCCGAAATTTACCTCTGCTCCAAATAACTTGAAAATCACGATAAAGGATGCTTCTCATCCTGTACAATTGTTGAATGAAGGGTATTGGGGGATAAACATAGTGGAAGGTGAGAGGTATTTCTTGCGTACTATCATTCGTGTTTCTCCTGATTATAAAGGAAAAGTGATCGCCAAGTTGCTTGCTGTGGGAGGTGAAGTACTTGCTTCTGAAAGTATAGAAGTGATTAACAACGGAAAGTGGAATGATGTAAGAAGGACTCTAACTGCGGTAGGGAAGGATGCTAAGGCCAAATTATCATTGGAGTTTGATTCTCCCGGTACGGTTTGGGTAGATTATGTATCCCTTTTTCCGGAAAATACATTTAATAACCGTGCCAATGGCTTGCGTCGTGATGTAGCGGAGATGTTGGTTGGGTTGAAGCCAACCTTTTTCCGTTGGCCCGGAGGGTGTGTAGTGGAAGGTATTACTTTAGATAACCGTTTTGATTGGAAGAAGACACTTGGTGATCCAGCCTCTCGTTCCGGTGAATACAGTACATGGGGATATCGTTGTTCATACGGTTTCGGTTATTATGAAATGTTACAATTCTGTGAAGATATTGGTGCTAAGGCAATGTATGTTTGCAATGTCGGATTGGGTTGCCAGTTCCGTATGGGAGATGCTTGCGGAGAGCATGATATTGATTTCTATATTGATGACTGTTTGGATGCCATTGAATACGCTTTGGGAGATGAAAGTACGGAATGGGGAGCACGTCGTGCTGCCGATGGTCATCCTGCTCCTTTTCCTCTGCAATATGTAGAGATAGGTAATGAAAATTGGGGGCCGGAGTACGACCGCCGATTTAATATATTCTACGAGGCAATCAAAAAGAAATATCCTCAATTAACTCTGATTTACAATGAAATGCCTCAACGTGAAGGTCCTGCACAGATCACTAAAACTGATATGATAGATCCTCATTGGTACGTCGACCCATATTTCTTTTTCCGTAATACGACCTTGTTTGACAGTTATGAACGTGGAAAATATGAAGTTTACGTAGGTGAATATGCTTGTAACCGTAGTGTCGGTGCAGGGAATATGCTTGGTGCTTTGTCTGAAGCTGCTTTCATCGGTGGTATGGAACGCAATGGTGACTTGGTGACGATGGCTTCGTATGCTCCTTTATTCGAACACAGGCATGACCGTAGTTGGGAAACAAACTTAATATGGATTGATACTGACCAGGTGTTGGGACGCAGTTCTTATTATGTCCAAAAGATGGCTGCAGAGAACCGTCCGACTTATAATGTAAAAAGCAACATCACGATGCACGAAGTAGCACCTGATTTATTTGATAAAGGTTACTTGGGTTTTGGCGCTCGTTCGGCAAGCATAGAGTTTAAGGATATTAAAGTGGTACAGAATGGAACGGCTTATGTTCCTGATATGAATAGTTTTACTCTTCAGAAAGGTGAGTGGAATGTAGATGCTTCTTCTGGTTGTTTGTCTGTAACGAAAGGGAATCAACTGCTGTTGAAAGAAACTTATGAAGGGGATTATATGTTGACTTGTCAAGTGCGTAAAACAGGAGGAGAGCAGGGATTCCAGTTCTTTGTAGGTATGTCTGCCGATGGCAAAACTGGTTATCGTTACAACATAGGTATGTGGAGCACTAACGATCGTGCAGAACTGTTACGTTTGGAGGATGGTCATGAAAGAGGAGTCTTGACCGAACATTCTGGTAAAGCGATAGAAATAAATGAATGGTATGATGTGAAGATCGTAGTATCTCCTATGAAGAGCGAATTCTATATAGACGGCAAGATGATTTTATCATATGTGCCTCAACCGATGCCTCTTCAGTTCATCCATTCGGGGTATGATGAGGGAAACAGTGAGTTGGTTATTAAGGTTGTGAATGCTGCTGATTCTGTTTATTCTACTGTTATCCGTGTGGACGGTGCACAAGAGATAGCCAAATCCGGTAAGGTAATTTCTTTGACTGCAATCAATGGTAAGGAAGAAAATTCTTATGAAGAACCGAAGAAAATTTATCCTCGGACGAGTGATTATGATGATTTTGGAGAAAAGTTTGGTTATAATTTTCCACCATACTCTTATACAGTATTAAGGATAAAAGCAAAGGTGAAATAGAGAATTATAAAAAAATGAAATCAATATAATGATGAAATTAAAGATTATAATTGCAATCTTAATGATTGCATGGGTAGGTTCTGCCACTGTTTCTGCCCAAAAGATAAGTATATATTCCACTTCTTCTACCGAACGTTGGGTAGAGAAAAAACAGGCTTTGGATAAAACTCCTACCAGTCAGGCAGATATATATGTTTATCCTGACAGTTTGTTACAAAATGTAGTTGGTTTTGGAGGTACTTTTAATGAGCTTAGTTGGGATGCTTTGCAGTGTTTATCTCCAGCAGAGCGTGATAAAGTGATGGCAGCCTTGTTCTCGGAAGATGGTATTCGTTTTGCGTTGGGGCGTACTCCTATTGGTGCTAGTGATTACGCTATGGGATATTATTCCTACAATGATGTAAAGGATGACTATACCATGCGCAACTTTAGTATCGACCGTGACCGCTATATCCTTATACCTTATATTAAGGAAGCGTTGAAACTCCGTCCAGATTTGAAGATGTGGGCATCTCCCTGGACACCGCCTGCGTGGATGAAGGTCAATGAACACTATTCGCAGAAAAGTTCCGGCATTGAAGGTACTGAAGTCGGTCATAACCGTCTCGACCCTAATCGCAATGTTATAGGGAATGTTACCGGTTTTAAAATGCAACAGGGTTATCTTCAGGCATATGCCATTTATTTCTCCAAATACGTACAGGCTTATAAGCAGAATGGCATAAATATTCAGATGATTATGCCACAGAATGAAATCGCATGGACTCCCTGCTGGCCTTCCTGTACTTGGCGTCCGGAAGACTTGGCTATTTTTGTCAATCAGTATCTCGGTCCCCAGTTTGAGAAAGATTCTATTGATGCTGAAATTTGGATGGGAACAGTCAATTATCCGAATCCTGATTATGTACGTACTTTCTTCAAACAGAAAGATTCTGATAAATATGTAAAAGGTGTTGGCGTACAATGGACAGGTATGCGGGCTTTGCCGGCTGTACATAAAGAATATCCGGATTATGGCTATATGCAGACAGAGAATATGTGTGGTAATTCGGAAAATGACTGGTCTGCTTTGGAAAAGACATGGAATGCTGTAGTTCATTGTTTCAATCATGGTGTTGGTTCTTATATTTACTGGAATATGGTATTGAATGAAACCTGTAAAAGCTGGTGGGACTGGGCGCAAAATACGCTTGTTATCGTCGACAGAAAGACGAGGCGGGTACGCTATACGGATGAATATTATTTGATGAAACATCTTTCTCATTTCGTTCAGCCAGGTAGCCGTCTGCTGAAAGTGTCGGATGATAAGAATACGCTTGCTTTTCGTTCGCATGATGGCAAAATAGTAATTGTGGCTTACAATCCGAAAGATAATGAGCAATCCTGCTGTTTTAAAGTTGGTGACAAGAATGTTAGTGTTATGCTGAAAGGTAAATCTATTAATACACTTGTCTTTTAATTAACTTTTTGTACTTTTGGATTGAGTATATCGTTATACTGTTACGTATATACAAGAAAATTGATTACTCATGAAAAATCTACGGTTTTATTTAATAACATTATTGTTCACTGTCATTTCGTTGCCGGAGATTATGGCTGCGGAATGGCAGTGGTCTGTACAACTATCAGGTATTATTTCCAACGAAACGAACGATCATCCGCAAGCATTCTTGTGGATACCTTCCGATTGTACTCAAGTGAAGGCTGTGATAATCGGGAATCACAATATGACAGAGGAAACTTTATTTGAAAACCCTCTATTTCGTGAAAGATTATCGAAGACAGGTATAGCACTGGTATGGATTACTCCAGGATGGAATCAAAGGTGGGACATAACTACCGGATGCCAGGAAGCCTTTGAAAAGATGATGGAGGATTTTGCGAATGTCAGTGGTTATAGTGAATTAAAATATGCGCCTATTGTCCCTTTAGGACATTCGGCAATGGCTACTTACCCGTGGAACTTTGCAGCATGGAATCCGGATCGTACTTTAGCCATTATCTCTTTGCATGGAGATGCGCCGCGCACTAACCTTACCGGATATGGTCGTGACAATATGGAGTGGGGGAAACGTACGATTGACGGTATTCCGGGATTGATGATTGAAGGCGAGTACGAATGGTGGGAGGATCGTGTAAATCCGGCTCTGGCTTTTCGTATGATGTATCCAAAAAGTTGCGTTTCTTTCCTTTGCGACACAGGACGCGGGCATTTCGATATAGCAAATCGTACAGCAGAATATATTGCCTTGTTTCTAAAGAAAGCATTAGAATATCGTATGCCCGAAACGTATGATTTAAATAAGCCTGTGGTTTTGAAAAAGCTAAACCCGCAGAATGGATGGCTTGCTGAACGTTGGCACCTTAATCAAAAGAAACGTGCTAAAGCTGCACCTTATGAGCAATATAAAGGAGATTCGCATGACGCATTTTGGTATTTTGATAAAGAGATGGCAGAAATGACGGAAGACCGTTACCGCCAGGAAAGGGGAAAGAAACCTCAATATTTGGGATTTGTACAAGAGGGACAATTACTTGCTTATAATCCAAAATCTCATGTGAAAGTTGCCGCTCGTTTCTTGCCTAGAGAAGATGGACTGACTTTTCACTTGAAAGCTGTATATATGGATAGTTTACATACAGTTATTTCTAATGAACATTCGTCGACTCTTCCGGAAATAACACGTATTTGTGGTCCAGTACAGAAAGTGAACGATACAACTTTTACCGTTTGTTTTTACCGTATGGGAATGTATAATAAACGTCGTACAGGAGATATTTGTTTGTTAGCAAGCAATGATGGTGACGGTCGATATAAAAGTACTGTTCAGGAACTTAGTTTTCGGATTCCTTACCGTAATTCGGAAGGTAAACGTCAACATATTCTTTTCCCGGGTATTGAGGATGTGAAAAAGGGAGTAGAGGAGATTACGCTTCAGGCAACTTCCGATTGCGGACTACCTGTATCTTATTATGTGAAAGAGGGGCCGGCAGAGATAGAAGGGAATAAACTGATATTTACTCAAATTCCTCCGCACAGCAAATTTCCGTTGAAAGTGACTGTGGTGGCTTGGCAATATGGTTTGGCTGGAAAAGTACAGACAGCTGAACCAGTAGAACGAAGTTTTTTCATAGTCAAAGTGCTACGCCCTTAAATCGGAATTTGTATTTTTGTATTGAGTGTTAAGCAAAGCTTATTCGTATCCTATAAAAAAAGGATATAAAAAATGATTATGAATAAGAAATCTTTAGTTGTAATCGCATTATTGACAGTATCGGGTATAGTGTCAGCTCAATCTGTATATCCCGGACAACATCAGGGAAAGTTGAAAAAGGAAACAGTCGCTCCCCTTCAGGCGGAAAGTTTTGATTTGAAAGATGTTCGCCTGTTGCCAAGTCGTTTCCGTGATAATATGCTTCGGGATTCTGCCTGGATGACGTCAATAGATGTGAATCGTCTGCTACATAGCTTCCGTACCAATGCCGGTGTATTTGCCGGACGTGAGGGCGGATATATGACAGTGAAGAAACTGGGTGGTTGGGAATCTTTGGATTGCGAACTTCGCGGACATACTACCGGACATATGCTCTCGGCACTTGGTTTGATGTACGCAGCTACCGGCAGTGAGATATTCAAACTGAAAGGCGATAGCTTGGTTAACGGATTGGAAGAAGTGCAGAATGCACTGAAAAACGGATATTTGAGTGCCTGGCCCGAGGAACTGATAAACCGGAATATTCAGGGAAAAGGTGTATGGGCTCCTTGGTATACTCTGCACAAACTTTTCTCCGGACTGATAGATCAATATCTGTATGCGGATAATAAGAAAGCATTGACTATCGTCACCCGAATGGGTGATTGGGCATACAATAAATTGAAACCCCTTAGTGAAGAAACACGTAAACTTATGATCCGCAATGAATTTGGCGGTATCAATGAGTCATTCTATAATTTATACTCAATAACGGGAGATGAACGTTATCGCTGGTTGGCGGAATATTTCTACCACAATGACGTAATCGACCCTTTGAAAGAACTTCGCGATGACTTGGGAACGAAGCATACCAATACTTTCATCCCGAAAGTGATAGCTGAAGCCCGCAACTACGAATTAACCCGCAACGAGACAAGCAGGAAACTTTCGGAATTCTTCTGGCACACCATGATTGACCATCATACTTTTGCTCCGGGATGCAGCAGTGACAAAGAACACTACTTTGATCCGAAGAAGTTATCTCAACATCTGACCGGCTATACCGGAGAAACTTGTTGTACCTATAATATGCTCAAACTTAGCCGCCATCTTTTCTGCTGGACGGGCGATTCATCTATTGCAGATTATTACGAAAGGGCATTGTATAATCACATCTTGGGACAACAAGACCCTGAAACAGGTATGGTAGCTTATTTTCTGCCTTTGCTTTCCGGGTCTCATAAACTGTATAGCACAAAAGAGAACTCTTTCTGGTGCTGCGTAGGTAGCGGATTTGAGAATCATGCAAAGTTTGGAGAAGCCATCTATTACCATAACAATCAGGGAATATATGTAAATCTATTTATCCCTTCACAGGTAACTTGGAAAGAAAAAGGACTGACAATCCGCCAGGAAACGGAATTCCCACAGGAAGAAACAACGCGTTTCACTCTCCGGACAGAAAATCCTGCTCGTACCACCATTTATCTGCGCTATCCTTCGTGGAGCAAGGATGTAAAAGTGTTGGTGAATGGTAAGAAAATATCTGTAAAACAGAAGCCTGGTTCTTATATTGCCATTACCCGTGAATGGAAAGATGGCGACCAAATCTCGGCTACTTATCCGATGCAAATCAAATTGGAGGCTACCTCGGATAATCCGAACAAGGCAGCTCTGTTATATGGTCCATTGGTATTGGCGGGAGAACGGGGAACTGAAGGTATGCAAGCACCTGCTCCTTTCTCAAATCCGGCTCTTTATAATGATTATTATACCTATAATTTTCATGTCCCAGCACATTTGCGTACCTCTTTGAAACTAGATAAGAAACACCCTGAACGTGCTTTTCAACGTGTAGGAAGTGATTTGAAGTTTACGACAGAACAAGGAGATGTGATTCGTCCGTTATACGATTTGCATCACCAGCGCTATGTCGTATATTGGGATTTACAATCAGAAAAATAGATAGTAAACAACGATATGAAGAATCGTTTATTAATTGCCGTTTTTGTAAGTGTCTGCTTTTTGTCCGGTTCTTGCAAAATATCATCCGGTCAGGGAAGTCAGTATGACTTCTCTTCTTTGGATTCTGTTATCCAAGGATGGGTAGACAAGGGATATTACCCCGGAGCATCCATTTGTGTAGTGAAGAATGATACCGTCATTTTCCGGAAGAACTATCGGGACTATACGCCCGATACAAAAGTATATGTCGCTTCTGCCGGGAAATGGGTAGCGGCTGCTGTCATTGGCGCAGTGGTAGACCGTACTGATTTGGGATGGGATGATCCGGTAGAAAAATGGTTGCCGGAATTTAAAGACGATGCTAAAGGTAAGATTCCTCTCCGGCAATTATTATCCCATACATCAGGAGTACGTCCATATCTTCCCGAGCCCCGTGTAGATAACTATAATCATTTGGATTCGGCAGTCACTGAAATTCTTCCTTTGGATACAGTCTTTACTCCCGGCACTCGTTTTGAATATGGTGGACTTGCCATGCAAATTGCCGGAAGAATGGCAGAAGTGGCGATGGGAAAGGAGTTTGAAACTCTTTTCCAGGAACTGCTGGCACAACCTTTGGAGATGAAGAACTCTCATTTTACCCCAATCAATACGGATGGCGGACATGCACCCATGTTAGGGGGCGGACTGTGTACTACCTTGAATGATTATCTTCATTTCCTGTCTATGATTTATCACGATGGAATGTATAATGGCAAGCAGATTATATCAGCAGAAACAATAAAGGAGATGCAGGCCGACCAAGTGAAAGATGCCATCATCCCTTCGCATGACTCGGATAATTATGTAGCGAAAGGACTAGGACAATCCCACAATGGAATCTACGGATTGGGAGAATGGCGTGAACTGATAGATAAAAAGACAGGTGAAGCCTATCAGATTAGTTCACCGGGATGGGCTGGTGCTTATCCGTGGATAAATAAACACGATAAAGTTTACGGATTCTTCATTTCTCATGTAACAGGTTCTTCTGCTAAAGAAGACGGTTTCTCTTCTTTCTTCGGCAGCCCTGTCATTTCACGGACTGTTTCAGAAATACTGAAAGGCAAGCCATTGGTTGTCAAACAAGGGCGTATCAATGTAGGAAACGGCTCTCTATACTATGAAGAAGCCGGTCAGGGTGAACCGATAATTTTTGTTCACGGTCATTCGCTCGACCATCGTATGTGGGATGAACAATTTTCTGTGTTTGCGAAAAAGTATCATGTCATTCGCTATGATTTAAGAGGATACGGCATTTCTTCTGCCCAAACAGAAGATTATCAATTTATGCATGTTGAAGATTTAGTTACTTTAATGGACTCTTTACATCTCCAAAAAGCGCATATTGTCGGGCTTTCTTTGGGTGGATTTATCACTGCCGATATGTTGGCGTATTTCCCAGACCGGATGTTATCGGCTTTTTTAGCCAGTGGAAACATCCGGAAATCGAAAGGGCCCAGTGAGCCGATGACTAAAGAAGAAGCAAAGGTACGTGATGAAGAAATAGCTGCCCTGAAAAAGAAAGGAGTGGAGGTGATGAAGAAAGAGTGGTTTGAAGGATTAATGAAATCCGGTGGAAGTCAACGTGAGCGGATGCATGCGCCTTTGTGGCAGATGATTGACGAATGGGATGCATGGCAACCGCTACACAAAGAAGTGCGGGTAGTAGCAGGACTGGATGTCATTGAAAGATTGAAAAAGAGTCACCCTACCGTACCTGCCTTAATTGTAGAAGGTCATTCTTCTGATAACAAATTCTCAAAAAATCCTCCCATATTGGAATATCTACCTAATGGAAAGCTAAAGGTCATAGAGGATTGCGGGCACATGATGAATATGGAGAGACCGGAGGAATTCAATGCAGCTTTAGCAGAGTTCTTGGAAACAATAAAGTAGCTTCGTTTTTTTTCAATGTAAAGGTCTTAGGATATATTACTTTTGAAACCTTTTTAGGAACTGTTGAATTTGTGGATATATAAAAGTAGATTTTATGTTATAAAGTTCTTTTTTTGTATCATTCTGCTTAAAATATAAAAAAATATGTAGGTTTGCATATACTAGTTCAAGCATAATATAATCAATGATTAGCCGGAGAATATATACTCTAGTCTTTTTATTCATAGTATACTCTTACAGTATGTTGGCACAGAAGTATACTATTCATAATTTAGTGGGTTCTACAGGACCTACTTGTCCACAAGTGAACTTTATTTATTTAGATCCTGATAGTCTGATTTGGCTTGGCACAGGAAATACGGTAGAGAGATATGATGGAACGAATTATTTGTGTTACTCGTTTAAGGAGCAACCAAAAGACAGAGGGGAGAATATCGTTTCATCTATTATCAGAACTAATAATAATGAGTACTGGGTGGGGAATCTGAAAGGATTATGGAGATTAAACCATCAGACAAAGATGATTGATCGCATGTTTCCGAATGAGATTAATGTAGCAGTTAATGTGCTGGGAAAAGATGAAAAAGAGAGTCTTTATATTGGTGCCACTAATGGACTATATATCTATAAAGGAGGAAACTTGAATCATGTTCGTTTAAATAAATCCGAAGAACAACAAGGCAATCTGATTGTAGGTATGAGTGTTTATAGTGAAAAAGAGGTTTGGCTATTGTTATCGGATGGTATCGTTTTTTATAATCCTGTTTCAGATGTTATTAGTAAATACCCTATTCCCTCAGATGTAGGCTATGGTAAGCTTACTTGTTGTACTCGGATTGATAACACACTTTATATCGGTACAGAGAAAAAGGGAATAATAACATTTGATCTGAAGCTCTTTGTTTATTCTTCTTTTATTCATGAATGGAAATCGTCAGTTGTTTGTCTTTCCTACAATTCTAAAGATATATTAGGTGTAGGAACAACAAATGATGGAATCAGTCTGATATCACTAAATGCAAAGAAAGTTATTTATTCTGTAGGTTATGATGCTGAAAATAACAATGGGCTAACTTCTGACCTAATCAGCACATTACTGGTTTATGAAAATGACATTTGGGTAGGAACTAAATTCTATTTAGGGTGGAATCATCTTACTTATAATGATGATATGATTTCACTTTATTCATGTGGTGATTTTACATCGAAAGAGATTCCTATACGTAGCTTTCTGCACACTAGTGATTATACATTTATAGGAACTCGTGATGGATTTTATGTCATATCCGAAAAAGATAAGAAAAGTCATTATTATACTATGGGGAGGCTTAAATCTGAAATTCTCCGTTCCAATCTTATTTTCTCTTTTTATAAATATCAAAGTAAATATATCGTAGGTACATTCCGTGGAGGTGCATATCTCTTCGATACTCGGACAATGTCTTTGCTTTCTTTTGATTCTTCAGGTCAAATGGATAATAATGATGTATTCATGTATTTAACAGACGAAAAGGAAGAGCTGTGGATAGCTACTTTGGGTGGTTTGTATAATTATAACAAAGATTTGAAAATGCAAAAGGGCTATACTCCATCTAATTCCGAACTGCCTGGAAATATTGTATACACAATTTTATTGGATCAACAGAAACGTTTTTGGGTAGGGACTAATAAGGGATTAGTATTACTAGATCGTACAATGAATTGTTTTATCCCTCCTGCTTTGCCAGAAGCTTTTCTGAAAGGGGAGATAATCGATTATCTTTATGAGGATCGGAATCAAAGAATATTTTTTGTTACGTTGGACGGTAAGCTATTCTATACGGATAAACATCTAAAGCAGACACATCAATTGTTTGTAGATGCAGACTTTCTCGTTGAGAATGTAGTTCAGGATAATGATGGAAATTACTGGATAGGCACTAATAAAGGAATTGTTAGATCTGATATTACTCTCCAATCATTTATTATCTATTCGTCTACCCTAAAGATTCCTGAACTTATGCTTAATTCTGGAGCTCCTTCAGTAAAAGATGAAGAAGGCAGAATATGGCTGGCAAATATTAAAGGTTTGATTATTATTGATCCTAGGATCCCTTTTCATACATCCGATTTACAGATTACTCAAGTAATGGCTAATGGGGTAGTTCAAGCTGATATTAGTAGTACGGGAATATCTCCATTTTCGACTTTATCTTTTGATCCGAATGTTAATAATATAACATTTCGTATAGCTTCTAAAGGATGTGAGAATATAACTATTACTCCTATGGAATATATGTTGGAGGGATATGATAATGATTGGAAGACTTCTTTGGGTAAAACAGAGATATCTTATTTTAATTTACCTTCGGGGAAATATATTTTCAAAATACGAAAGAAATTGAATGACATATCTATGGCGAGTGTCCCTATTATTATAGAAAAGGAGTCGCGAATTTGGATATGGTCTACTTTGGCTATCTTAATATTACTATTTGTTTATTTTATAAAGAAAAATTTGAATAGAAAGAAACTTAAAGATGAGAGTAATGCAGTTATAGACGAAAAAAATATAGTTCCGGTAAAGAATCTGAAGATCTCTGATGAGGAAGTACAGATAATAGTGAGTCGGATTAAAGAATATATGGAAAAAGACAAACCTTATTTGAATTTGGACTTAAAGCAAAGTGACGTAGCTTCTGCCACTGGATACTCAACTCAACTTTTATCTCAAGTGTTCAATCAATATTTGGAAGTAGGATATTATGATTATGTAAATACTTATAGAGTGGGAGAGTTTAAGAGACTTGTAAAAGAGGGTTATTACGGAAAATATACATTAATCACTTTAGCGGAAATGTGTGGCTTTAAATCACAAACTTCTTTCTTCCGCACTTTTAAGAAATTTACAGGCATGACTCCTAATGAATACATACATCAGCAGGGAAAAGGTTGATTCTGACTACCAGGATTTATTGGTAGTTATATTCAAAGTGTTGGTTTCTAATGATTTAATAGTTTGTGATAACCACTAAAACGATAGGTAATGATCTATCGTTTTTTTCTTTTCCAGTCTGTAAAACTATCCATATTTTTGCTCTCGTTGATAAAACGAAAATGCTAATAGTATGGAAACTTCCTTTAATAACTCGGATAAGATTATAATAGAAACGTATCAAAAGATGCGTATGCAAGTTTTCTTTTTTATAAAGAAAATAGCCGGATGTGGCAGTGATGCCGATATCGAAGATCTTACGCAAGATACTTTTCTACATTTATTGAAATTTCGTCAATGGGTGAACAAAGAAACGATACGTTCTTTCGTTTTTACTATTGCACGTAATATAGCTATCGACTATTTGCGTCGTCATTATAAAAAAGAAGAGATAGATACTTACTTGTATATGAATACGTCGAATTCAAAAAATGATGTGGAGGAACAGTTGATAGCAAACGATTTGGCAAAACATGAAAAGTTGAAACTATCTTTACTTGCTCCGCAACGTCGGACAATCTATACATTAAGCCGTTTTGAAGAAAAGACAATAGATGAGATTGCAGATACCATGTGCCTTAGTCGTCGTACTATAGAAAATCATCTGCGTTTGGGGCGTAATGAAATACGTGCTTTTATGAAAGAGTGCATTTAACTTATTCAATAACATATATCTTATAGCTTATGAGGAACAAATCAATTTTTATTTGGAGATATCTAAATATCTCATTTATCAATTTTGGAGAATTAGAAAACAATGTTATTTTTAAACCTCAAATTTAATTTTATGAATTTTCAAAAAAGAATTATGTGTAACTTTCAATCTCGCAAGACTCTTTTACTTGCTCTAGGTTTGACACTAGGACTGTGTCCATTATCCACGACTTGGGTTTATGCAAATGTAAATGAGGGTTATGTAATAGCGCAAACTTTGAAGAGGGTGACTGGTAAAGTCATTGATTCAACCGGAGAACCCCTAATCGGAGTGAATGTAGGTATAGTAGGGCAGACGGGTGGTACTATTACGGATATGGATGGAAATTATAGTATTAACCTCTCGGAAAATGCTAAACAACTTAAATTTAGCTATGTTGGATACAAAGAACAGGTGTTGGCCATAGCCGGACAGCGTACCTTAAATGTTACCATGCACGAAGATAATGAAGTGCTTGATGAGGTAGTCGTTGTAGGTTATGGTAGTATGAAGAAAGAAAGCTTGACTGGATCTGTAGCGGTAGTTAAAGGAGATATCTTAAAAAACAAAGGAACGGTGTCCAATCCACTTCAAGCGTTACAAGGACAAGTTCCTGGAGTACGGATTACTCGTTCGTCTGGTGCGCCTGGTGAAGAGGGATGGAATATATCTGTTCGGGGAGCAGTATCTAAAAATTCAACGTCTCCTTTGGTTATAATTGATGGAGTTGAAGGGGAGATAACCCATTTGAACCCTTCTGATATAGAATCAATAAATTTCTTGAAGGATGCTTCTGCTGCTATTTATGGTTCTAAAGCTGCTGGTGGTGTCGTGTTGGTAACGACTAAGACTGCAAAAGAGGGAAAATCAAAAGTAGAATATAATGGTTCATTCACCCTTAAAAAAGTAGGACTACAACCACGTTTAATGGATTTGGACCAATGGGCAGATGGGGTCATTACTACAATGATAAATGATGGGAAAGATGAAGAAAATCAGTGGATCAGATATGCAAGACTTGCCAAAGCAAATAAAGGTGGCTATATTAGCTTAGCTAAAAATGCACATCCTATTCCCGGATATTTTTCAGATGTGGATGATTTTGTATTTCATGATGTTAATTGGACTGACGAATTATGGGGAAATGCACCATCTACCCAGCATGATTTAAGTATTTCAGGAGGAGGAGAAAAAATTAGTTATAGGCTATCTTTTGGATATATGCTTGATAAAAGTAACCTTCAATGGGGAAATAATAGTAATGAACGATTTACATTTCGTTCTAACACAACAGCGAAAGTCACGGATAGGTTTACAGTAGAGTCTATTATTTCAGCTTCACGTCAATATCAAGTGGCACCTACTATGATGGGGAATGGCTTGACAGCAAATGTACCTCAGCCGGGATTGCCGGTCAGTACTTTAGATGGAAAACAGTATGGATGGGGAGGACAAAAGACTCCCAATTGGCAATTAGAATTGGGTGGAGATAATAAGCTTATAGTGACATTGGTAAATATAAATGAGATTTTTAAGTATAACATAATGAAAGGCTTGGATTTGAATGTAACTCTTGGCTATAAGACATCTAATGCCTCAAGGGATGAAAAATATCAGTCTATTACGTGGTATACATACGAAGGAAATAGATTGAGTTCGAGCTCTAACGCTGTGTCACCGACTCCAGATAAAAGTTCATATACCAAAACAGACCAGCGAACGGACGATTATATGGCATCCGGTTATTTGAATTATGCAACATCAATTCTAAACAAGCATAATTTTAATGCAATGTTTGGAGCTCAATATACTCGAACAGATTTTAATAGTCATGGAACTACAGCGTTGAATATTCAACCATCGTTGAACGTTATAAATGGTGAGGGTGAGAAAAAAATATCGAAGGCAGAAAAGTGGTCAGAAGCTATTATGTCTTATTTCACTCGTATAAATTATAATTATAACTATAAGTACTTATTAGAGTTTAATGCTCGTTATGATGGCTCATCTAAATTTCAACCGGAAAATCGTTGGGAGTTCTTTTACGGTGTTTCAGGTGGTTGGCGAATAAGCGAAGAAAAATTTATGAAAGGTATAAAGAAATACGTGGATGATTTAAAAATAAAAGTTTCATATGGTCAAGTAGGGAATCAAGCCGGTATTTCACGTTATGATGGTATTCAATTGTATAATTACAGTTCAGGTGGAGGAGCCTATATTGGTGATGGAAAATTATCTTCTATTTCTGCGGACGGGACTCTTGTAAGCTTTGACCGTCAATGGGAAAGAATTGATAACTATAATATCGGCTTAGATTTTTTAGCTTTAAATAATCGATTATCCGGTTCATTTGAGCTATTCTTGAAAAGAAACAACAATATGTTGATTAGTAGACTATACCCGGGATTGCTAGGAGGTAATGCGCCGCAAATGAATGAAGGTGAGTTTGAGGGTAAAGGTTATGAAGGCAATATATCTTGGAAAGATAAGATAGGTAAAGTAACATATAATATTGGAGGTACATTAACATTTATGAAAAATGAATTGAAATCGGGTGGTAATGATGTCATTAGTGCCGGTTATAACCAATATGTTAATGGCTATCCGCTTAATTCTATCTTTGGATATCGTTATGCAGGAAAAATACAAAATGAAGAACAATTGAAGAAATATCAAGATGCCTATCAGATGGGTAATGGTTTAGAAATGCCGGCTACATTGAGATTAGGTGATCATATGTATGAGGATGTAAATAAGGATGGAAAATTAGATGTAAATGATTTGGTGTATTTGGGTTCAGACGATCCGGAATTATCGTTTTCATTTAATTTGGGAGCAGAATGGAATGGTTTTGATTTTTCTGCCATTTTTCAAGGAGTGACCAAACGAACTATCTACAGAGAACCTGATGCATGGAAAATACCTTTTCGGGCTATCTTTTTAAATACTACAGATCAGTCTGTCGGTAATGTTTGGAGTCCGGAAACTCCTAATGCCAAATATCCGACTTATTCTAATAATTCTGTATACAATAATTATAACTATCTGGCTTCCTCATGGTCTTCCGAAAACGGAGCATATCTCAGACTAAAAAATATCGTTTTAGGCTACACTCTACCAAAATCTCTTTTGGCAAAGACTAAAAACTTTATTAGCAGCATGAGGATTTATATAGCGGGAACGGATCTTTGGGAAACGACCAAAACACAGGATGGTTGGGATCCGGAATCCTCAAGAAAATTGGAAAAAAAGGATCGTTATCCTTTTAACAGAACTTATACCGTTGGATTAAATGTTACTTTTTAAAATAGACTCATATGAAAATATTAAAAATAAATATCTTTATAACTGCTCTTCTTTTTTTGCAGTCATGTTTGAATCTTGATCCGGAGCAGCAATTAGCTGATTCTAATATATGGGAAACGCCGGCACAATTTGAATTGTTTGCTAATCAATTTTATGGTTGGGTCAAAGACTTTAATTCATTATCTGATGGTCCTCATTCTGATCATCGCTCTGATTTAGTAACATTTGAAAGTGCAGATATATATAGTAATGGAACAAATGCAGTTCCACCTACGGAAAAAAGCTATACAGACACTTATAATAGACTTCGACAGGTGAATATTCTTTTGGAAAAATCAGAATCTTATTCTTTACCGGAAGATATTAAGGTATCCGTTGGAGAAGCGCATTTTTTTAGAGCTTATCTACATTTTGATTTGGTACAAACTTATGGAGACATAGCTATTGCAAATGACATTTTTACTACATCCTCACCAGAATTGTCAAATCCTCGAAGCCCTAGAGGGGAAGTAATTGATTTTGTAATAAAAGATTTGAGAGATGCCATTAGCAAATTACCGGCTCATAAAGAAATTTCTGCATCAAATGCTGGACGCGTATCAAGAGAAGCTGCACAAGCTTTCCTTTCCAGAGTTACTTTATATGAAGGTACATGGCAAAAATTTAGAGGTAATAAGGAACGTGGAAAAGAACTCTTAAAGATTGCTTATGAGGCTGCTGATGAAGTTATCAAAAGTGGAACATTCTCCATATTTAAGCCTAAAGATTTGGGAACAAATGCATACAAGTATCTTTTCACATTAGAGAATACAAAATCAAATCCTGCAAGTATCGGGAAAAATGGTAATACTGAATATATATTTGTGAGAAGACATGATGAAATAATTAATCCGGCTGGGAGTATAACACATGGTTATTTTGCAAATGTGTTATATATAACGCGTAAATTTGCTAATATGTTTTTGAATGCCACTACTGGTTTACCTATTGATCCAACTACTTGGAATTACAGCAAAATGGATTCAGAGTTTAATAATAGGGATAATCGGATGACTAATATAATGTTGGTGGCAGGAAGACCTTATTGGGATAATGAGAACGGACGTATTACATGGAAGGAAGATGCGACAGACATTGCGATTGCAAGTAAAAAATCTTTTGAACCTATGTATGGAAGTGGTTATCATAATCAAAAATGGTGTACAGAACGTAAAGTTGCTGATGGCAGTGAAGGATATGATTTTCCTGTAATCAGATATGCCGAAGTTTTGTTGAATTATGCTGAAGCATTGTTTGAATATAATAGTGAGGCAGGGAATATTGATGATAAAGATTTGGATAAATCTTTGAATTTAGTCAGATTGCGTGTCAATCCTGATATGCCAAAATTGTCAAATGCACTTGTTGCTGCAAATAATTTGGATATGCGAACAGAAATACGCCGAGAACGTACAATCGAATTGTTTATGGAAAGTTTTAGAGTTGACGATCTTAAACGTTGGAAAACCGCTGAAACGGAAATGCCTATGCCTTTGAGAGGTATAAAATGGACAGGCACTGAGTATGCAACAACGTGGGCTGGAAATACCAAACAGAAAGATAGTGAAGGCTGTATTATTTTAGAGTCAGGTAGAATATGGAAAGATAAGAACTATTTATATCCATTGCCTGCTGATCAATTGAAACTTAATCCTAATTTGAAACAAAACCCGGGTTGGGAATAAAATATAAAATAAAGAGACTATGAAATATATTAATAATATTCTCACTATAGCTATTTTGTATATAGCTATAGTAATGGTATCTTCTCCGTTACTTATTTCTTGCAATGATGATGATAATAATGCACAATTGGAAGAAAAAATTATTGTTTCCCAAATAGACTTGCAAGTTACTCCAGAACTTCCATTGCTATTAGGGACAGATACTTTAATTCATTTTGCTGTATTTCCCGATAATGCTACAAATAAAAATGTGGTGTGGAAATCATTGGATACTAGCATTGCAAGCGTTACTGCCAATGGTTTGATTAAAGCTAATGCGTTAGGAAAGACATCAATTATCGTACAGCCGGAAGTTGGGAATGCAACATTATCTAAGATAGACATTGAAGTTATAAGCGAAATTATATATCCGGAAAAATTAGAAATAACAAATACTACTTTAGAACTGTTTGAGACAACGACAGAACAATTAAATGTTATTTTCACTCCACAAACAGTGACGTATAAGTCTCTAAAGTGGAGCTCCGAGAATCCTCAAATAGCAACTGTGTCAGCAGATGGTCTGGTGAAAGGTATAGCTGAAGGAAAAACGAACATAACAGCCCAAGCAATAGATGGTAGTAATAAGAAAGTGACAGTAGAGGTGTCCGTTGTAAAAGCCATTGCGGTAGAAGATTTTACTATAAAGCAACCGGATGATTTAGGTGTAAATGAAAAGTATGAGTTAAATTGTACATTGACTCCTGCTAATGCTACTTTGGAAACGATAACATGGGAAAGTAGTGCTTCGTCTGTTGTGTCTGTAGAAAATGGAGTATTAACGGCTTTGGCATCCGGCACTGCAACAATTACTGGAACAGCTACAGCTACTGGTAAAAAAGTGTCGGTTGATGTATCGGTTCTGGATGCTAAATTTGTGGAAGATTACAGCTATATGAAACAATCGACATTCACTCCACAGCAATCTGGTACAAGTCAAATAAAAGATGGCAAATTAGTAGTTACTTATTTGGCTAATGGTAATCGTTGTGATCTTAAGCGTAATACTCCCGGCTATTTAGACTTGTCAACCTATCCAGTCTTCGCTGTGAAGCTTTTTGGTCCGGGTGAAGGGCAAGTTTGGTGTACTTTAGATTTTTACTCTACTACATTAGGTGTAGGTGTAGGAAATACAGGGAATATACAAAATAAGCCATTCTTTGAAGCTAAAGACGGTTCTCGAATTCTTTATCTGGAGATGAATCAGGAGCAATTCTTTAACGGACCACATAAAACGGAGATTTTTCAATTAAAAATAGGAACTAATAACAATTCCTCTTATTACGAAGTGTATTGGATAAAGAGTTTCAAATCTGTTTCGGATCTTAAAGCTTATTTGATTTCTCACGGTGATATTGACGGTAATTAAGAATTTTAATCGGATAATGAAAATGAAAAAACAATTGGTGTATTTAATCGTAGGTTTATTTGTAACTTTAATGTGTTCAGCCTGCAATGATTATTTAAAAGAAGGTTCAATAGATTGGGACAACATAGATAAAGATGATGAGTCAATAGAGTTTACTTTAAATCATCCTTGTCTTCTGCATACAGAAGCAGACTTTGATTATGTAAGAAGTAAAGTTGACGCTAAGGCACAACCATGGTACGATGGATGGCAGAAACTTGTCAATAATGGATACTCTAAAACAACATATACTCCTTCGCCTGTAGAATCTTTGGAACGAGGAGGATTAAGTAATTGGGGAAATTCCGTTAGAGATGGTCAAGCGGCTTATCAACATGCTTTAATTTGGAAAATAAGTGGTAATGAAGATTTTGCAAAATCAGCTATAAATATCTTGAATCAATGGGCTAAAACATGTAAAAGAATTGCTGGTGATGGTGGTGGAGATATATTGGTTGCAGGATTCCAAGGTTATCAGTTTGCTAATGCTGCGGAAATTATGCGTACTTATTCCGGATGGAAAGAGGAAGATTTTAAGGCATTTCAAAAATGGATGTTGGATGTTTTCTATCCTGTTAGTTATGGTTTTATTGCAAATAGAACTGATCCGATAGGACATGGATGGTTGAGTTGGGAGGTTCCATCTAATCTTACAGTCTTGTCTATAGGCATATTATGTGATGATAAAGAATTGATAAATTGGGCTTTAAACTATTTCTATAAAGGCGGTGGACCAGGTTCTATACAATATATGGTCGTTGATATGCACGAAGACCCGGCAGGACGTGTTAAAGGAAAGAATTTAGCGCAGAGTCAAGAAATGGGGCGTGATCAAGGTCATGCTGCAATTGCTATTCCTATTTTAGGAGCCTTTTGTCAGTCTGCTTATAATATCGGGGTAGATTTGTTTGGATACGATAATAATAAGATTCTTTCTTTATGCGAATATTTTGCAAAATATAATTTGAATCCGGACCAAGCAATTGAAATGCCGTTTACCCGCTATTATACGACTAAAGATGGAGGCAAATGGCATGAAACAATCTCCTCCGTTGGTAGAGGAGAAACTCGCCCAGGATGGGAGCTTATCTATAATCATTATGTAAAGATGAAAGGAGTCGAAGCTCCATATTCTACAGAATTTGCAGAAAAGGTAAGACCAGAAGGAGGTATGCTGGATTTTGTAGGAGGAGGTAGAGGTGATCAATTAGGATTTGGGACGTTAATGTACACAAGGGGTAATGACTGATAGGTAATAACCAGGTCCTAAACTATTTATATGTTTAGGACCTGGTTATCACTTCATTATTTCATGCAATTTGTAAATAAGTACTTGTAAAATCCAATAAATATCATGACTATAAGTAAAATCCTATTTATCAATTTAATCTTCAGTTTTTCTTTTATTCAATGTTTTGCACAAACAAAGGCATTGGATGAAATTGTTTTTGGAGATGTCTCTTCAGAAAAGAAGCATACTTTTTCAGAAAAAGCGACTCAAGCTATAAAGGGGGGCTTAGGTGAATCTGCTCGTATATTACTACCAATAGAAGGAAGTCGTATTGAAGGTGGAAATATGACTTTTAAAATGCGAGTTGATCCTAATAAACAGAATTATTTTACAGCCCGTTTTTGGGGGAGTGATACAGGTAATAATAATATTTTAATTCTTTTTTGTGAGGGAAAACAAATTGGATATAGGCATTTGGGAGATTATGATATGCTTGATATAGCAAACGAAAGTGCTCCTTTTCCCGGTAGATTTACATATACAACTTTACCATTACCTCTGCATATGACTAGAGGAAAAGAGGAAATAGAGTTGAGTATTCGATCAACCGGTTATATTTTCAGATATGGTGAGACTTTGGATACTTATCAGAAAATAATGAAAGAGCCGACAAAAGCACTTTACAAAGGCTATATACACACTGAAACATGCTTTATTCCTTCAAAGAAGGAAAAACAAGGTAAGGTTCCTTTGTATACATTACGTACTGCACCAGGCGAGGAAGTGATAGATTCGCTAAAACGACATGTAAACAACGTCATTGAAAGGATGCTTACAAGAGAAATACTTTCTCAAGATGAATTATGGATCTTGGCATGTGCCTATCATGTAACTTGGTCAAAAGTATATCATGATTCGGCCATCATCAAAAAAACAATAATAACAGCCGATCATTACTGTTCTTTGTATAAAAAAGATCCGAAATCTGTTTATGATGGTTCTTGGCTAACTGTTGGACCCTTGTGTATTGCTATTAATTATTTTATTCCTGAAATCAGAGAGATACTTGATATAAGAATGATGGATGGGAAAACACGCAGGGAAGCATGGACTGAAATGTTTGAGGAATGTATGCTTTATGCTAAGGCTCATCGCCGACAATATACGAATCAAAGTATGATTGTGGATTTACACCTTTACAGTGTTAACCGTATTTTATCTATTTTGGCCCCAGAAAAGGCTTTGCCAGCTTATCAAACATTAAAATATATCTATGAGTCAATGGGGATAGCTCCTTGGTTGGGTAGTGAAACCTCTTATGGTCCGGAAATGCCTTTGGGAAAGAACTATTATCAATTATCTAAAAAGGGATTGACGAAAGAGTTAGGTTTTGTTGGTGGTTATGGGGAAATCTTCAATTGGATGGTTCATCTTTATGAAATTACAGGTGAAAGAGGCATAGTTGATTCGCGTGATCCGATGATTCGTACTCAACTGCTAAAAATGATGAAAGCTCGGAGCTATTTTCGTTATCCGGCATTAGATAATGAAGGATATCGGGCAATGCGTGCGGAAGAATCTGTCGGTTGGCGTGACCATGGAAGCTATCCGGGCCATGTTCTCTATGGTGAAAAAAATGGTAGAGAGGCAACTCCTATCATGGCAGCGGCTGCTACGCTTGATCCAATGGCTGTAGCTTTCGCTCAACAGATGATGGATGAAAATCAGTTTTTTGCATTGGTGAAAGAAAAAATGTCTGACAATACTCTGAATTCTATACATACAATGCTACGTATTCCGGATGAATACGAATTGATTAAAAAAGAACCTCATAGAGGAATGAAGTTGCCGATGTCGCAAGGAATGCCTGATACGATTTTCAGTGATGAAGAAGTTGGGGTAGTAGCATTGAAAAATGGTGATGAAATTCTCTATGCTTCATTATACTGGCGTGCCAATTATGCTATTAATTTTTTGGCAAAAGTTCATTATATTACTCCCGAAATAGATCGTGTTGCAACAGTTTTCCAAGATATAAAATTTACTGATAGTGGTTATACCTATAAACGTCCGGAACGGACGAATCTGGCTTTTTCTGATAACAGAAATTTCTATTCTGATGTGAAATCTGCTCATACAGGTGAAGAATTACCGATAGCTAAAGTACCTGAAGGTATTAAATATCACCCAGGAGAGGAAAATTCGTTTGCAGGGAAAGGAGATTTTTATACGCTTTGTTATGGCAAGTACTTGATTGCGATGAATTGTACAAAGAAACGTTCATTTACTTTAGAGATACCTAAAGCTAAATCAGTCATAGAGTTTTCTTCTAAAAAACAAATAAAAGAGACGTCATTTACAGTAAAACCAATGAGTACTGTCGTATTGATAATAAAGTGAGAATATTCACTCTGTATTTGTAGATATGGTAAAAAGAGGATATAAAGTAAAGGAATATCATTGTCCGTTTAAAAAGGAAGAGCATGGTGGAAAAACTCTCGGAACGAGAGAATATTTTATTTATATGATTAGAAATATTTCATGAGAACATATATATATATAATAGGTCTACTTTTGTCCGTATCTTTATCTCTTCGGGCAGAAGATTTAAAACTTTGGTACAAACAGCCTGCTAAAAGTTGGGTGGAAGCGTTACCGTTAGGTAATTCACGTGTTGGAGTTATGGTATATGGGGGAATAGCTTGTGATAAATTACAATTGAATGAAGAAACCTTTTGGGGCGGTGGCCCCTATCGTAATGATAATCCGGAAGCGGCAGGTAATTTAAATAAAATACGAAATTTAGTGTTCTCTGGTAAAAATATGGAGGCACAACAATTGATTCAGCAAACTTTTTATACGGGAAAGAATGGGATGCCTTATCAGACTATTGGTAGTCTGATTGTTAAATATTCAGGACATGAGAATGCCACAGACTATTATCGTGATTTAGATTTGGAACGTGCTGTAGCAACTATACGTTACAAGGTGGATGGCGTTGAGTATAAACGTGAAATTTTTAGCTCTTTTACAGATGATGTAGTGATTATGCGGCTTACATGTAATCAACCTAATAAACTGACATTTAAAATTGAATATGAATCACCATTGGATTGTAATATTTCTTGTAAAGGTCAAAAACTTATATTGAAAAGCAAAGGTCAAAATCATGAAGGGGTTAAAGGTGTGGTACAGGTTGAAACCCAGACCCAGGTTCATATAAAGGATGGAAAACTGAAACTTGATGAACAGAATATTATTGTAGAAGGAGCGACTACTGCTACTCTTTATATTTCAGCTGCTACCAATTTTCTAAGATATAATAATGTTAGAGGGAATGCAAGTAAAAAAGCTTCTACTCTTCTAGATGCGGCAATGAAACATTCTTATAAGGATGCTTTAGACGCACATATTGCTTATTATAGAAAGCAATTTGATCGTGTGAAACTAGATTTGGGTACAAGCAGTGCGACTCAATTAGAAACTACTGAGCGTATTGCCCGCTTTCACAAAGGTGAAGATGTGTCATTGGCGACTTTGTTATTTCAGTATGGACGGTATCTGTTAATCTCATCATCTCAACCGGGTGGACAACCTGCCAATTTGCAGGGTATATGGAATGATAAATTATTAGCTCCATGGGATGGAAAATATACTATCAATATCAATACAGAGATGAATTATTGGCCGGCAGAGGTTACCAATTTGAGTGAGACACATCAACCTTTGTTTGAAATGATAAAGGAATTGGCTGTGAGCGGGCGTGAAACAGCTAAAAGTATGTATGGTTGTCACGGTTGGGTTGCTCATCATAATACAGACATTTGGCGGGCTACCGGACCGGTAGACAATGCATTTTTTGGCACATGGCCTAATGGAGGAGCATGGTTGATAACTCATTTATGGCAGCATTATCTTTATACGGGAGATAGTGATTTCCTTCGAGAGGTCTATCCTGTAATGAAAGGAGTTGCCGATTTCTTTTTAGATTTTTTGGTAGAGCATCCTGTATATGGTTGGATGGTTAGTGTTCCCTCAATGTCGCCTGAACATGGCCCCGAAGGAGAGAATGCGAAAACGAATTCTACAATTACAGCAGGTTGTACAATGGATAACCAAATCCTGTTTGATGTTTTTAGTCAAACTTTGGAAGCTGCCGAAATTCTTAATATGTCTATAACTTATCAGGATTCTATTCGAGATATGCTTTCTCGTTTGCCGCCTATGCAAATTGGCAAATATAATCAATTGCAGGAGTGGCTGGAAGACTTGGATGATCCGGACAGTAAACATCGACATATATCTCATGTCTATGGTTTGTTTCCCAGCAATCAAATTTCTCCTTATACACATCCCTATTTATTTCAGGCAGCTAAGAATACCCTTTTACATCGTGGTGATGAAGCTACCGGGTGGTCTATTGGATGGAAAATAAATCTTTGGGCTAGGCTGTTGGATGGAAATCATGCATTTAGAATCATAAATAATATGTTGAAGTTATTGCCTGGGGATGAAGTTAAAGAAGAATATCTTCAAGGACGTACATATCCTAATCTATTTGATGCGCATCCTCCTTTTCAAATAGATGGAAACTTCGGTTATACAGCAGGGGTGGCTGAAATGTTGTTGCAGAGTCATGATGGAGCCGTGCATTTGCTCCCAGCTCTTCCCGATGCCTGGCCTGAAGGAAGTGTACAAGGTTTAGTGGCGAGGGGAGGTTTTGTAGTAGATATGAATTGGAGCAGTACACAACTTCTTTCTGCCAAAGTTCATTCCCGATTAGGAGGTAATTTGCGTATTCGTTCTTATATTCCCTTGTGTGGAGAAAAACTGAAGGAAGCGAGAGGGGAGAATCCAAATCATTTTTATAAGCGGGCACAGATAAAAGAACCTTTGCTGTCCAAGCAGATACGTCCTCAATATCCCTTGTTGTATAAAGTATATGAATATGATTTGTTGACAGAACCGGGAAAAGACTATATTGTGAATGCCAGATTTCCTTAATTTTGTATTCATGCTAAATACAAGTAGATAAAAATGATATGGATGGAAAAAATATTATATATGGAATAGGGCTATGCCTGTTGTTGATTAGTTGTCAAAAAACGTTCAGCGGGTTGGAAGTTGATGAAGCTCTTTGTTATTGCAATGAGCAAGTACATCGTACGTTGAATCAATTAAGGAATGATAAAGGGCAGATCGACTATACTATGATGCCGAGAAATATTCCGGATAATGGTTATATCTGGGATTGCCGTAAGACGAGTAAGGAAGAATGGTGTAATGGATTCTGGCCGGGGATATTATGGTATGATTATGAGTACACAAAAGATCCGCAAATAAAAGAAGAGGCTGTGAAATTCACAAATGCATTGAAATTATTGTCAGAAATTCCAGCTTTTGATCATGATCTTGGTTTTTTGATTTTTTGTAGTTATGGTAACGGGTATCGTCTGACAAAAAATCCAGAATATAAAAAGATAATTTTGAATGCGGCTGATACTTTGTCGACCTTATTTAGTCCATGTGCCGGAACAATTTTATCATGGCCCAGACATGTAAAGACATTAGGAGGATATAACACGATTATAGATAATATGGTGAATCTACAGATTTTGTTTTGGGCAGCGCGTTATGGGGATAATCCTTATTTGTATGATATGGCTGTAGCGCATGTGGAAAAAACGATGAATCATCATTTTCGTCCGGACTATTCTTCTTATCATGTAGCTGTATATGATACATTGACCGGATGCTTTATAAAGGGGCGTACACATCAGGGATATTCGGACGAAAGCATGTGGGCACGTGGACAAGCATGGGCCATTTATGGTTTTACTGTTGCATATCGTGCAACTAGTGACTATCGCTATCTTGAATTTGTACAAAAAGTTGTTCAAGCTTATTTGAAGGCACTTCCCGAAGATGGTATTCCTTATTGGGATTTTAATGATCCATGTATTCCTAATGCTCCTAAAGATGCTTCTGCTGCTGCAATAGCAGCTTCGGCATTACTTGAACTTTCTACTTATCTTCCTTTGCAAAAGAAGACGGAATATAAGAATGCGGCTATAAAGATGTTGACCACTCTAAGTTCGGAAAATTATCAAAGCAGAGATAGGAATCCTTCCTTTCTACTTCATTCTACGGGGCACTGGCCCGATAATTCGGAAGTAGATGCCTCTATCATATATGCCGACTATTATTATATAGAAGCTTTGTTGCGACTTAAAAATATGAGTGAGAATAAAGAGGTGGTTGATTGGTGAGAATAAAGATAAAGAATATATATTTGCTGAATAAATTAATTATTTAAATGAAAGAACAGTTAGCTCTAAAAGGATTACTATCAATTAGTTTTTTGTTTTTATGCAGTTTGGTTGCAGGACAGACAGTTTATGTTTCTACAAGAGGAAACGATCTATGGAATGGGACTGCCGAAAAGCCAGTTGCTACTTTTGCAAAAGCGCAACAGCTGGCACGCAATTTTGGACCTGATGTGGAAGTTGAAGTTATTTTCGAAGATGGTATATACTATTTGCCGGAAACGGTACATTTTAATAAAAAGATAGTAAGATCTATCCTGCATTTGTCACGTATAGAGCTAAAAATGAAGGACGTGCCATCATTAGTGGTGGAAAAGAGTTAAAACTGAAGTGGAAAGCTGGTGAAAAAGGCATATTTGTAGCTGATATTCCTCAAGGAATGGAAATTGATCAGTTATATATAAATGGGACGAGGCAGAGAATGGCGCGTTTCCCGAATGCAATACCTGGGGAAGGTAAAAATGTGTATGATACTTGGGAACTCAATCATAAAGCGAAGCCAAATCTGAATGAAGACCCGTTAAATCCGGAGAGAATTATGAAATGGAGAAATCCGGAAGGAGGGTATCTTCATGCTATGCATCATTTCTTGTGGGGAGACATGCATTGGAAAATTGAAGGAAAAACAACAAAGGATTCATTGGATATGGTCGGAGGATGGCAAAATAATCGTCCTGCACCGATGCATTCTCTCTATCGGATGGTTGAAAATATTAGAGAAGAATTGGATGCACCCGGTGAATGGTTCTATGATAAGGAAAAAAATAAATTATATTATATTATATGCCGTTACAGGGAACAGATATTCAGCATGCGCGAGTAGAGATTGTACGGTTAAAGCATTTAATCGAATTTTCGGGTAATAAAGTCGAACCTGTGACTGGCGTTAATCTGAAGGGATTTATTTTTCGTCATACGAACCGTACTTTTATGGAGAATAAAGAACAATTATTGCGTTCCGATTGGACAGTATATCGCGGTGGTGCTGTACTATATAATGGGGCGGAGGATTGTTTAATTGAAAACTGTGAATTCGATCAAGTAGGTGGAAATACGATTTTTGTGAATAATTATAACCGGAGAATTACAATCAAAGGATGTTATATTCATGATAGTGGTGCTAATGGGATTGCGTTTGTTGGAGACCCGCAAATGGTTCGGAACCCATTATTTCGTTATGGTAATCAGGATTATAAGGATTTAGATCGAAATTTTGGTCCGAAAGGAGACAATTATCCAAAAGATTGTGTTGTCGAAGACTGTTTGATAACGATGACTGGACGAGACGAGAAACAAACTGCTCCTGTGCAAATTTCTATGTCTCATCGGATACGCATAAGTTATTGCTCCATCTATGATGTACCGCGTGCAGGCATCAATATTAACGAAGGAACCTTTGGCGGACATACAATCGAATATTGTGATATTTTCAATACTGTACTTGAAACGGGAGACCATGGAAGTTTTAATTCATGGGGAAGAGACCGGTATTGGACTCCGAATGTCAATGTGATTTCTAATGAGGTAGCAAAGACCCCCGATATGCCTTTTTGGGATATTCTCGAACCAATTGTGATACGAAATAACCGATGGCGTTGTGATCATGGTTGGGATATTGATTTGGATGACGGATCTAGTTGCTATAGAATATACAACAACCTGATGCTTCGTGGCGGAATCAAACTACGTGAGGGATATGACCGTATTGTCACTAATAATATTGTCGTAAACAACACTCTGCATCCTCATGTCTGGCCACGGGAAAATGGGGATGTCTTTAAACATAATATTGTATTTGGAGCCTATCGTCCGGCCGCAATGCAGAGTGCCTTAGGACCCGAAGATAAATGGGGAAAGGAATTAGACTATAACCTTTTTGTATCAGATAAGGAGAGTATGACATATTTTGCTATTAATGGTGCTGATACTAATTCTATCACAGGAAATCCTATGTTTGTAAATCCGGTAAATGGAGATTTTCGTGTATCTGAAACTTCACCAGCATTCTTGATTGGGTTTCAGAATTTTGATATGTCTCATTTTGGAGTAAGAAGTAAAAAATTGAAAGCAATAGCGAAGACACCGGTAATTCCGGAAGTACAGATTAAATTAAATGAAAATTTGCAGACGCCAGTTAGTTACATTTGGTTGGGAGCTTCCATTCGAGAGCCGCAGAATGATGAATTGTCTGCGTATGGAGTACGATTTGATCAGACTGGAGTTGCTTTTGATCGGATTCCGGAAAAGTCACCGGCTGCTCAAGCTGGTTTCCAAAATGGTGATTTAATACAACGTATTAATGGTGTTCGGATAAATAGTTTAAATGTCCTTAAGTCATATCTTTATAAAAAATGGAAGAAAAACGAAACTCAAGTATTTTTGATAATTCGTAATCAAAAAGAAATGATTTTAAATGTGGAAGGAGTTGATGATCGATTAGTGAGAATTTAGCATTTATCTTCAATAAAATGCTTTTTCTTTGAGTGGATTGAATATCTCTTTCGTATTTATTAATAAAAAGAAAAAATGAAACGTACCTTTTTATGTTTGATAGCTACTCTGTGTTTGACTTTTATATATGCACAGAAAGTAAAGCATCCTTCGCTTTTGTATACACCGCAACGCATTCAGCTGGTAGAACAACGTATGCAGAATGAGCCGAAATTACAGGAAGCATGGAAGGATATTAAGAGAACTGCGGACGAAGCCTTGCAGAAGAAAGATTTCAACCGGTTGGATTATTTATCGTTGGCCTATCTGATGACGGATAATAAAGAGTATGCAGATGTAATCAAAGAGATCCTTTCGAAAGCTGTGGAAGCTGAATCGTGGGGAGATACGGAGATGTTAGCACGTATTCCAGTATGGCGTTCTCATTTAGGCATGGCACATAAGAGTTTCCTTTCTGCCATAGGGTATGATGCAGCTTATAACATAATGTCTTCTTCCGAAAGAAAAAAGATTGCCGAAGGCTTGAAACGATTGGCTGTAGAACCAGCATTGGGCGACTGGCTGCTGGAACCTACCCGTATTCATTCTTTGAATTCTATGGGACATAACTGGTGGACTTCCTGTGTATGCCAGGGTGGAATATTAGCATTAAGCCTACAGAATGAACTTCCCGAAGTAAAAGATTGGGTGGAGCAACTTCATGAATCACTTCCCGAATGGTTTGACTTTGCAGGCGATGCCTTGCAACAGAAAGCAAAGAGCTTTGATGAGGCCGGAGGAATGTATGAAAGTCTGAATTATGCAAACTTTGGTATTCAGGAAGCTCTATTGTTTCGGATCGCTTGGATAAACACTCATCCGGGACAAAATCCCGGCGATATACCCCAATTGGCAAAACTTCCGAACTACTTTTCTCAAGTATGCTATCCCCGTACAGGTATGCTGCATAGTTTGAATTTTGGTGATAGTCATAAGAACGTATCAGCAGAATCCAGTATGATGTTATTGTATGCATTGGGACTGAAAGACCCGACTATTCTGTGGTATATAGCCCAAGTAGAGCAAGGACAGCATCGCGATGGATTTTTTCTGAATCGTCCGATGGGTTTTCTCTATACCCCTGATTTGAATAAAGCCCCCGTAGCTCCCGATTTGAAGACCTCACAATTATTCTCGGATTTCGGTTGGGCCACCATGCGTACTTCTTGGGAAAAGGATGCTACGATGCTTGCTGTGAAAAGCGGTCATACGTGGAATCATTCCCATGCGGATGCCAACTCCTTTATTGTTTTTCATAAAGGCGTTGATATTATCAAGGATGGAGGAAACTGCTGGTATCCCAATCCGAATTATCGCAACTATTTCTTCCAAAGCCAGGCACATAATGTAGTCCTGTTCAACGGGGAGGGACAACCTCGTGAACAACAGTATAGCGGCTCTACTTTGCGAGGAAATCTTTATCATCTCTTGGATGCAGGCAATGTGAAATATGTTTTGGCCAATGGAACAGGTCCTGTCTCTAATAATTTCAGCCGTAACTTCCGTCATTTCCTGTGGATGGATAATGTGATTTATATGATCGATGATTTGAAGACACATAAGGTAGGACAGTTTGAATGGTTATGGCATACCAATGGAACCTATAAGAAATCGGGCATTGACGTAAATGTGACAAATGGAAATTCTTCAGTAGTCATTCGCCCTTTATATCCCCGTCTGCTGGCTAAATCAGATTTTGTGCACGACTATCCCGAAGATTTATATTGGGAAGAAATAGAAGCTCCTGCGGAAGATTTGAAAGGAACCGAAAAATATTATTCATTCCATTTGCCAGCCGAGGTGAACCGTGTGAAAGGACTGACAGCTATTATTCTGAAAGACACTCCCGATGAAAAAGATCTGCCTCAAATGGAAAGACGTGAAGGGCAGGACTGGATAGGGCTTCGTATTCGTCATAAAGGCAAAATTACTGATTTGTATATCAACCAACTGGCAGACGGAAGATTAATGCACAGTAATTCATGGATTATGCCCGACGGCTGGATGACAGATGCTTATATGTTTGCAGTCTCTTACCCGGAAGGTACTGAAGCAAAGGACGCTAAGGACTTCTTCATTGCCTACGGAAGTGCATTAAGACGAGATAATGAAACCTACTTCTCGTCATTGGCTAAGCTATTCGTTATTCAGAAAGCAGAAGATAAGAAACTTAATCTTTGGATAGACGGACAGCCGAAGATAAATGCCATCTTTAGAAGCACAAAGAAGCCTGTGTCTGTAGAAGTGAATGATAAGAAAATCCCGGTAGTCTATCAGAAATCGCAGGTAAAGGTGAAACTATAAATTATGTATATCCGGGATAGATTCTATCTTTTTAAAGAGAGTAAGTTCCTTGTTTTTTGTGCAAACCTATATAAAATCCGAGATATTTTATGTAGGTTTGCATTGTTTCGTTAAATATGAATCCTCTATGCATAATCTAATACGACATATAGTAAAAGCTTTAGTTACTCTTTGTCTGCTACTCATAAGTATGCCTATTTATCCAATTTCTTACTCTTTTCGCAGCATTTCCGAAACAGACGGACTTTCCGACTTGACGGTCAGCTCTTTTTATAAAGATTCATTAGGCTATATCTGGATTGGCACGGCAAGTTCTGTTGAACGTTTTGACGGAGTCCATTTGAAACATTATCCTATATTAGGGAATAATGAAAAACAAAAATGGGTGAATGTAATAACAGAGACGTCTGGTAATAGGATATGGATAGGAAATGATATGGGATTGTGGACGGTTCATAAGGAAACAGAAAAACTGGAACCCTTTAGTCCGGAGACTATTAATTGTGGTGTTCGTGCCCTTTTACCAACTCGGGATGGAGGATTGTATATAGGTAGTGAAAAAGGATTATTTATCTATCGAAATAATCAATTGGAGCGACTGGCAGTAAGTTCCGACATCTTATCGGCAGAAAATTTTATCGTTGCATTGAATTTGGATGAAAATGGAGCTTTATGGATTCTTACCAAAGGTGGATTACATTCCATGAATATTTCAAACCGGAAAATAACCTCTTATCCATACAAGCAGGGATTCTCCTATAGAAATATGACACGTATCGGCCAAAAGCTCTATTTAGGAACAATGGATCATGGGTTGCTATGTTTTGATAGCTCGACGGGTGAGTTTAAAGAAAATATTATTGACTTGGGTTGTAATGTTATCATGTCTCTCTCCAGTGATGAAAAGAATTTGTTGTATATAGGCACTGATGGAAACGGGGTACATTTTGTTTCTGCGAATAACATGAAGATTGTTCGTACCTTTTGTTACGAATCGGGAAATAAACAGGCGATCCGTTCCAATTCTGTCTATGCATTATTGGTTGATAGGGAAGGAGTGATTTGGATTGGTTTTTATCAGCTAGGCTTGGATTATACACTATATCAGAGCGGATTATTTTCTACCTATGCCTATCTTCCTTATTTCGACTCCAAAGAGATGCCTGTTCGTGCAATAGCTGTTTCGAAAGACGAGAAACTGATAGGTTCGCGCAATGGACTTTTCTATATAGACGAAAAGAAACAGCGGTTTAAAAGTTTTAAGGTTCCCGAATTACGTTCCAATATGATCTTGTGTATTTATGCTTTTGAAGGAAAGTATTACATAGGTACTTATGGTGGCGGTATATATATCCTCAATCCTTCCACGTTGACTTTATCCGATTTTGAAACAGCAGACCTAAAATCAACTCCATTCCTGAAAGGACATGTGTTTTGCATAAAATCGGATGATGAAGGAAGTTTGTGGATGGCGACGTCTATGGGACTTTACTGTTATAGAGATGGAAAGCAAATCCGGCATTATACTACCGAAAATTCGAAATTACCGGGAGAAAATGTATATGATATATGTTTTGATTCCACTCGTAAAGGATGGATTTGTACAGAGAACGGTTTATGCATTTGGGATCCGTCAACCAATAGTCTGAAGTCGGATGTGTTTCCTGAAGGGTTTATTCATAAAGATAAAATCCGGACAGTATACGAAGATTCTAATCATGAGCTTTATTTCCTTCCGGATAAAGGTGCTATTTTTATATCTGATTTGTCGATGAATCATTTTCGGAGAATGCAGTCGGGCACTCCTTTGGATGGAAAGGATGCAATGTTTATTATAGAAGATCATGAAGGTTGGTTGTGGGTTGGTACTAATTTGGGCTTATATCGTTATGATAAGAAAGAGAATTTTATTCCCTATAATTTCGTAGATGGCTTACCCAGTTCTATATTTATTACTTGTTTCCCTGTGATAGATGAAGAGGGTACGATGTGGTTCGGCAATTCGAAAGGTATGATTTATCTGACCTCGGAACAAAATGGTAGAAAAGTAAAATGGCATTATCCGGTTGCTATTACCGATGTATTAGTGAATGGAAAGCAATCGGTTTATGCTAAGATGAGTAGAGAAAATAACGTGTATAAAATAAAATTGGAAGCAGATCAGCGTAATCTGACAATCCGTTTCTCTGGGTTCACTTATTCGGAGCCTGCATATATGTCTTATAAATGTAAGATGGAAGGGATAGATAGCGACTGGCAATTATTGAGTGGACAATCTGAAATAACGTATTATGACTTATCATCTGGCAGTTATCAGTTTAGAATTCATCGGGTGGATGATCCGGAGTCGGAAATTTGTCTGATGGTGACTGTTGCTCCTCGTTTCAATGCTGTTATGTGGAGTGTGACTGTTTTAGTGATATTGATAATAACCTTGGCTTATATATATTATCGCCGGAGAATGAAACGAAACAACCTTATTGAACCGAAGGAAAAGCAACAACCGATAATTGAAGAAAAATACAGAAAAAGTAATGTGACTGAAGAAGAATGTAGACGCTTGGCTGGCGAACTGGAACTTCTGATGCAAAGGGATCGACTATATGTTAATCCAAATCTGAAAATAGCAGATTTGGCTGCAATATTGAATGTTTCCACTTATACATTATCCTATTTATTCAATCAATATTTGGATAAAAACTATTATGACTATTTGAATGACTATCGCATAGAGGAGTTTAAGCGTTTGGTTGATAAAGATGAATATTCTAAATATACGTTGACAGCTTTAGCCGAACTATGTGGTTTTAGTTCGCGCACCTCCTTCTTTCGCTATTTTAAAAAGGTTATTGGAATTACTCCGAATGAATATATTCGAAGTATCGGAAAGACCAATGAAGAATAATATACCTATGTACCTTTCATTTTAAACTTTAGATTGACAAATATCTCCTTAGAGTCTCAAATAATAAATTGAGACTCTATAAATTTGTGAGTTAACTGCTTGATAATTAGGGTGTGTATTGATCGCTTGCTCTCCGCCAATAGGACGGAATTTATCTCTTCCTTTTTGAATATCCGTTTTCATATTTACCTTCTATATTTGCCAACGTAATGATAAACAAAAATCTAAGCAATGGAAAATATAGATATGTCATCCGTACAGTTGATTAGTGATTCTTATAAGAATTATCATCGTTCTGTTTACTTGTATATATTATATAAAATAAGAAAAGATGAAGACGCGAAAGATCTGTCTCAAGATGTATTTTTACGTTTGATGGATTATAAGCAAATGTTGCGACCGGAAACAATAAAGCATTTTATTTTCTCTATTTGCCGGAATTTGGTTATTGATTATTTGCGTCGTCATTATAAAATGCAGGAAATCACGTCCTATTTTTTAGATCAGATTCCTACCTCTACCAATGATGTAGAGAGCCAGATAATAGCCAATGATATATCTACATGTGAGCAGGAGAGAGTTCTCCGGCTTCCTATGCAACGAAGGAAAATTTATGTAATGAGTCGCTTTAGACATAAATCATCAGCATATATTTCCGCTTGTCTCGGGTTATCTGTCCGTACAGTAGAAAACCATTTGTTTGTCAGCCGGAAAGAAATCCGCGAATATATCCAACAGTGTATCTAATATTAGAATAAATAGTATAAATGTTAGTTTTAAATTTTATGTATATGAAAAAAAATCTCTTCAGATTTTCATCGAGAAGGATTCTATTCTCCACGGTGATAGCCTCTGCTCTTCTAGCAGGTGGTTCGCAGACTGTCTTTGCAGATGCTGGGGAAGTACAAGCCGTATTACAGACCGGTACAATTAAAGGAAAAATTGTGGATTCCAATGGCGATCCTGTCATTGGTGCCAATGTTATGGTTAAAGGTACCACCAATGGCTGTATAACCGACATCGACGGAAACTTCTCATTGAAAGACGCCAAAGGTATTTTGGTTATCTCTTATATCGGTTACAAAACGGAAGAGGTACAGGTGAAAGGCCATGAAACCAATTTAAAGATTGTATTGAAAGAGGATTCTGAACTACTGCAGGAAGTTGTAGTGGTGGGATACGGTAGTATGAAGAAAGAGTCGTTGACAGGTTCGGTGACAGTAGTTGACCAAAAACTTTTTAAAGACAAAGGTACGGTGGCCAATCCGCTATCAGCTATGCAAGGTCAGGTGCCGGGCTTACGCATCACTCGTTCGTCGGCTGCTCCGGGCGAAGAGGGATGGGGCATCTCTATTCGTGGTTCGGTTTCGAAGAATAACGTAGAGCCTCTGCTGATTATTGACGGTGTGCCTGCCAGCGGTGTCAGTGAGATGGCCCAACTCAATGCAGACGATATCGAAACCATTAACTTTCTGAAAGATGCTTCGGCTGCTATTTATGGTGCAAAAGCGGCAGGTGGTGTAATTTTGGTGACTACAAAACGTCCCAATGTCGGCAGAACCAAAGTAGAATATAGCGGCTCGGTTACGCGCAAAATTGTGGGGTTGCAGCCTCGTATGATGAGTATGGACGAGTGGACGGACGGTGTGCTCCAAGCTCGCTTGAATGATGGTTATGGTGAAGATGATAACTGGGTGCGCTATGCCCGTTTGGCTAAGGCGATGAAAGGCAGTTGGATTAACCTGCACGGTGGTAACAACCCCGATGAAGATCCCATTCCGGGGGGATTCCGTGGTGTGGCCGACTTTGTGTTTCACGACATGAACTGGACAGATGTGTTGTGGGGAAATGCCACTTCTACCCAGCATAATCTTAGTGTAAGCGGAGGTACGGAAAAATCGAGCTACCGACTTTCATTGGGTTATTTGAACGATCAAGGTACGTTGAAATGGGGGAACAACTCGAATGAACGTTATAACGCACGTTTGTTTAGTAGCGTCAAGATAAACGACCGTATCAGTTTGGAAACCAACATGTCGGCCAGTCGTCAGCATCAAGTAGCTCCTACACAGATTGGCAGTATATTAGGCAGCAGCATACCGCAACCGGGGCTTCCGGTTTCGACCATTGATGGTAAACCTTATGCGTGGGGAGGTATTCATACTCCCAATTGGTCAGCCGAATTGGGCGGTGACAACAAACTTGTGGTGACCGCTATGAGTGTGAATGAGATTCTAAAAGTAAACATTCTGGATGGACTTGATTTTCAAGGCACTTTGGGATACTCGACGAACAACGCAACCCGTGACGAACAATATCTTTCGATTGATTGGTATCAATATGACGGTACACCGATTCTGAACGAGAACTCTCCTTATCCCGCTAAAGAAAAATCGTCATATACAAAAAGTTCTGCACGTACTGACAATTACACGGCATCGGCCTTCCTCACTTATAAGAAACTATTTGATGAAGTTCACGACGTATCACTTATGGGAGGTGTTCAGTACGATTATGCTGCTTACGATTACAGTGGTACTAAAGCCATGGATGTGGAAGCGGCTATCGAATCGCTCAACGGTAAGGGACAGGTTTACATTGATAAAGTAGACCGTTGGGAGGAAGCCATTCTTTCTTATTTCGGTCGTTTGAATTATAACTACAAATCGAGATATATGGTAGAAGTGAATGCTCGCTACGACGGCTCTTCGAAGTTCTTGCCCGAAAACCGCTGGAATTTCTTTTGGGGTGCATCAGCCGGATGGCGTATCACTGAAGAGAAATTCATGGAGAACTTGCGCGATTATGTGAGTGAACTGAAATTGCGTGCCTCATATGGTGAGGTAGGTAACCAAAATGGCATCGGACGCTACGACGGCATCCAACTTTACAACTACAAATCGGGCAGCGGTGCCTTGTTAGGTAATTCGAAAGGAACATATGTAGAATCTGCCGGACTGGTGAGTACCGTGCGTACTTGGGAACGCATCTACAACTATAACTTAGGTATCGATTTCGGTTTCCTCAGCAATCGTCTTACGGGTACGTTTGAGGTGTTTAAAAAGAAAAACAACAACATGTTGGTTTCTCGTCTGCATCCCGGTGTTTTGGGGGGAACGGCTCCCAGTACCAATAGCGGTAAGTTCGAAGCCAATGGTTACGATGCCAGTTTGACTTGGCGTGATAAGATAGGCAGTTTCAATTACCATGTTGGCGGTACGTTGACCTATATGAACAATGAACTGATTGACGGAGGCAATATTGTGGTGAATGCAGGCTATAATGAAGCTGTGAATGGATACCCGCTCAACTCTGTGTTTGGCTATCGCTATGTGGGCAAGATACAAAACCAAGACCAACTGGACTATTATGTGGATAAATATGTGGGTAGTAACTCTATCGCCCTGCCTGCCAACTTGCGTTTAGGCGACCACATGTATGAGGATGTGAACAAAGATGGCAAATTGACACAGGATGACCTTGTATTTCTCGGTTCCGACGATCCCAAATATTCGTTCTCGTTTAATTTCGGATGTGAGTGGAATGGATTCGATTTCAATACCGTGTTCCAAGGTGTGGGCAAACGTACCATCTATCGTGAAATTGACTCTTGGAAAGTGCCTTTCAAAGCCATTTGGCTGAACACTACTAATCAGTCAGTGGGTAATGTATGGAGTCCTGAAACCCCTAACAATCATTTTCCTACCTATTCAAACAGCAATGACATCAATAACTACAACTACATTCCTTCTACCTGGTCGGCCGACAATGGTGCCTACCTGCGTCTTAAAGAGATTGTACTTGGATACACATTGCCAAAGGCATGGATGAACAAGAGCGGTTTTATCAGCAACCTACGTGTCTATGTCTCGGGTGCTGACTTGTGGGAGAAATCGTATATCAGCGATGGTTGGGATCCCGAAGCTACTCGCAAGGTGGAAAACAAACAACGCTATCCGTTTAATCGCACTATAACTTTCGGTGTGAATGCCACGTTCTAATTTTTATTCTTAATATTGAAGATAACAATGAAAAAAATAGCATATATTCTAAGTATCATTTGCGCCATGACCATGCAGTCGTGCTTAGATCTTGAGCCCAAGACGCAATTGGCTGACACCAACTACTGGAAGTCGCCCGAACACTTTAAACTCTTTGCCACGCAGTTCTACGGCTGGTCTGCCGACTTCCGATGGCTTGATGACAGTCAGCATGCCGATATTCGCTCGGACTTGTTTGCCTATAGCACGGTGAATGTCTATAGTAATGGAACGAATAGTATTCCGTCGTCCGATAAGCATTATACTGACAATTATAATCGTATTCGTCAAACCAACACGCTGTTACAGCAAGCCGATGAGTATGACCGGCAAGCCGATATCACCACTTCGGTGGGTGAAGCTCATTTCTTTCGTGCTTATTGCTATTTCGAACTGTTGCAGGCTTACGGTGACCTCATCATTACCCGTACACCGCTTGATGTTGACTCACCCGAGATGCAGAAAGCACGTAATCCACGTACCGAGGTAGCCGATTTCATCATTGACGATTTAAAAGAGGCCGCCAAACTGTTGCCTGCCAATAAAGCCATTAGTAGCAGTGACGAAGGTCGTCTCTCCAGTGAAGCTGCTTTAGCGTTTCTTTCACGTGTGGCTCTTTACGAAGGCACATGGGAGAAATTCCATAATGGCAGTCAAAATACCGAACGTACGAAATCTTTGCTCAATATTGCAGCGCAGGCAGCCTATGACGTGATGGAAGGTGGAACATTTGAGCTTTTCGCTCCTCAAGAATTGGGTACGGAAGCCTATAAGTATCTTTTCATCCTAGAGAATGAAAAGTCGAACCCTGCCAGTATCAATAAAACAGGCAATAAAGAGTATATCTTTACCCGGCGTCATGACCCCGTACTTAACTCTATTGGCTTCAATATCACACAGGGCCGTTTAGGTAATGCTCTGTACGTTACTCGCAAAATGGCTAATATGTATCTACAAAGTAATGGGTTGCCTATCAACCCCCAAACGTGGAATTATACGAAGATAGATGATGAATATAAAAATCGCGACAACCGTATGAACAATCAGCTTATGGTGCCCGGACAAACCTACTGGGGGACAAACGGCGGACGTATCAATTGGACCGGTGATGCTGCCGAAATAGCCAATGCCTCGCATCGAAATTTCATACCTCAAACAGGAACGGGCTACTTCCCTCATAAGTGGTGTAGCGAGCGCGACGGAGTACCCACCGGTATGGAAGCCTATGACTTCCCCATCATTCGCTATGCCGAGGTGTTGTTGAACTATGCCGAAGCCGTGTTTGAACGTGATGAGCAGATATCAGATGAAGACTTAGCTATCAGCCTGAACCTGACACGCAAACGCATCAATCCCGAAATGCCCGATCTGACCAACGACTTTGTTACGACGAACAATTTGGATATGCGCACCGAAATTCGCCGTGAACGCACCATTGAATTTTTCGATGAGAATTTCCGCATTGATGACCTGAAACGTTGGAAAACTGCTGAAGACGAAATGCCGATGAATCTCACCGGTGTGAAGTGGGAAGGTACCGATTTTGAAAGCAGATGGCCCGATGCTTCTTTTAAAGACAAAGATGGTGAAGGTTGCATTATTCACGAAAAAGGACGCAACTGGCACGAAAAGCATTACTTGTTGCCACTGCCCACTGACCAACTTAAGCTGAATCCCAACTTGAAACAAAATCCGGGTTGGAATCAATAATCTATTCATCATTCATTAATAAAGTAATCGAATTATGACATACAAAAACATACTTCAAAAGGGTGCATTTGTTGCACTAATGACGGGTACCTTGGTAATGACCGTTTCGTGTAATAATGACGATGTATCCCCCGTTTTAGAAGAGAGAGTGCTTGTCAAGGAGATCAACCTTGAAGTGACTCCCGAACTGCCTCTGTTGATAGGCACTGATACTTTGATAAAATATACTGTAGGGCCCGATGAGGCTTTTAACAAAGAATTGGTATGGAAATCAACAGTGCCCGATGTAGCTACAGTAGATGCCGAAGGACGCATCACGGCAATAAGTGCAGGTAACACAGTCATTTCGGCTAGACCGGCTGTTGGTTATTCTACCACTTCGACCATCAATGTGAAGGTGGTAAACGAAATTATTCACATCACTGATATCAATCTCACTAACGAAGAGCTCGAAGTATTTGTTACCTCGACTTTGCCACTCACTTGGCAAACTACTCCGGCTGACCCCACTTATCCTGGGTTGATTTGGAAAAGTCTCACTCCTGATAAGGCTACCATCAATGAAAAAGGTGAGGTGAAGGGCGTGGCTGAAGGAACGGCACGTATCCAAGTTACCGCTACCGATGACAAGCATTTTACAAAAGAGTTTGAAATTAATGTGAAACCTATTATCTATATTGAAAGTATGGAATTCGTGAAGGAAGCCGATAAACTGGCTTTAGGCGAAACCTATACTCCGCAGATGAATGTAACACCTGCAGACGCCACATTGTCATATATCGCATGGGAAAGCAGTAAGCCCGATGTTGTGGAAGTTGACGAGAAAGGTCGATTCGTAGCGAAAGCTTATGGCAATGCTGTGATTACTGCTTTGGCTGATTATGGTGACGGTAAACCTATCAAAGCTACGATGAGTATTAACGTGAGTGAAGGTTTAATGAACGACCAATTTACTATTGAGAATATGTGGCAGCCATTCGGTAATTTTAACCACCGGGAATTTGAATGGATGAAGAATGACGGAATACTTCGCATCTTCCCCGGTGATGATAAGACTTACAAGGCTGTGCGAATTTGTCGTATCGGTGGATTTGGATTCAACGTAACTAATTATCCTATCCTGGCCTTTAAAGTGAAATTCCCTGAAAATGTATTCGAAACATCAACAAGTATGGAATGGTATCTCGACATTTGGGGTGGAAGTGGCATTACAGTAGCCGGTAAATATGGTGAAGATGCCGATAAAGGTAAAAATGCCATGACTGTGGTAGATTGTGGCGAATACAAAGTATTCTATGCCGACTTCACAAAGAAATTTTTAGGTAAAAACCAACAGTATATGCCTACTGCATTGACGAAGTATGACACGGTCGAACTTCAATTCTGGAAAATTTGGTATGAAGCCAATGAAACTGGCAGTATCTATGTGGATTGGGTGAAGACTTTCGAATCGGAACAAGAACTAAAAAATCTGATTAAGGTCGAAAGTACCGAATAATTGTGGAACAGTAACCGGAGGAAGGCAGGTTTGTTTTCCTCCGCCATTAACCGACTTCTCTGAAAACTGATTGAATAATAAAATGAAATTTGAATGTATGAAAAATCTGATTTATACCTTCGTGGGCAACATAGCGCTTGTGTTGTTGACCAGCTGCAGTGCCGAGTTCGAGAATGGAACTCCCGAACCGTGGCAACGCGAAATCAATCCTAATGAAAATTATGAGTATACCATCAAGCACCCTTGTTTGGTGAATACCGAAGCCGACTTTGAGCGCGCACGCCGTAAAGTGAATGAACGTGCTGAACCTTGGATTAGCGGTTGGCAAAGATTATGTGACAGCCGATTTGCCCAATTAAGTTACAACCCAAATCCACAAGAGGAAATTGTGCGTCACTCAAAAGGTGGAAACTTCAATACGGCTGCTTTTGACGCTGGTGCTGCTTATCAGTTGGCTTTACGCTGGAAAATTTCGGGAGATGAAGATTATGCCAAAGCGGCTATTAAAATTCTGAACGGATGGGCTAAAACTTGTAAGGGGGTGAATTATAAAACATGGCCTGATGACAGCCATCGCCTGCTTGCTGCCGGATTTATCGGTTACCAGTTTGCTGCTCCTGCTGAACTGATGCGCGACTATGAAGGTTGGAAAACCGAAGATTTCGAAATCTTCAAGAAATGGATAGATAAAACTTTCTATCCTATCTGCGATGATTTCTTAGATAACCACTTTAATTCTTCAGCCATTGCAGGTTGGATGAGTTGGGATCTGCCCGCCATGCTCACCATTCTTTCTATCGGCGTACTGAACGATGACGATGCCAAGATTAAACAAGCCTTGGAATTTTTCTACCACGGAAAAGGTATGGGGTGTATCGAGTGGTCGGTGAGAGGTATGCACGAAGACCCGGAGGGAAAAGTGAAAGGTAGGCATTTGGCACAGAGCCAAGAGATGGGTCGCGACCAAGGGCACGCTACTCTCAATGTAGGCTTGCACGCTTACTTCTGCCGCACGGCCTATAACATGGGAATTGATCTCTTCGCCTACAATGACAATATCATTCTCGATCTCTGCGAATACACGGCCAAGTATAACCTGACTTCGACCGAAGATGTGGAGATGCCTTTCGAACCTTATTATCACCCTAAATATGGCTGGCACGAGAAGGTTTCAGCCGATGGTAAGGGGCGTGCCCGTCCGGGATGGGAACTCCTTTATAACCACTATGCCAAGGTGAAAGGTATGAATGCACCCTATTCGCAAGCCTTTGCCGAAAAAGAACGTCCTGAAGGATATGGTGAGCGTGGCACTGCTGAAGCCGGCGATTTGGGATTTGGAACATTATTGTATACAGAAGAATAATTTTTTGAGCTTTTCCAACTGATTGCAAGGAGTTAAGAGGTTCGACTTCTTAACTCCCTGATACTATTCAATGAAACCCTCACAACTTTTTCCTTATGATAAATAGATTATTTTCTACCTTATTATTGTTTTCCTGCCTATTTGGTGGTTTGCCTCAAACAACAAAAGCACAAAACAACGAGTGGGAAAATCCCACCAAATATGAGTGGAACAAAGAGAAGCCACACGCTGACTTTCACCTCTACGAACAGGTAGAGGATGCTGTGAATGATAATCCCCAAAAATCACCTTGGCAACACTCATTGAATGGTACGTGGAAATTTATTTACGCTCCTACTATAACAGAGAGCATAAAAGATTTTTATCGCACGGATTTGCCCGACAATAATTGGAATACAATTACCGTACCCTCCAACTGGGAAATCCAAGGATTTGGTGAACCGATTATCCGTAACATTCAGTATGTGTTTTCACCTAATCCACCTTTTATTGATGTAGACAATCCGGTAGGCACCTATCGGCGCACATTTACAATTCCTCAAAATTGGCATGGACGTGAAGTGTTGTTACACTTTGGTTCTATCAGCGGCTACGCTCGTATTTATGTGAACGGACAGCAAGTCGGTATGACCAAAGCTTCCAAAACTCCGGCCGAATTTAATGTGACTAACTATCTTAAAAAAGGAGAGAACTTACTGGCAGTGCAAGTTTATCGCTGGCACGATGGTAGCTATATGGAAGACCAGGATTTTTGGCGACTGGCCGGGATTGAGCGTGATGTATTCTTGCACGCTTACCCTAAATTGACTATTTGGGATTTCTTCTTAAAATCAAGTCTGGATGGCGCATATAAAAATGGTATATTCAATGCCACCGTAGATTTGCGTGAATTTACAGGCAACTATATAAAAAGAGGAACACTCAAACTGGAATTATTGGATAAAACCGGCAAGACAGTTTTATCACAACAAAAGAAATTTAACGTAGAAGAAGAGTTTACCCGGTTAGCTTTTTCGGGCGTCATAAAGAATGTTTCTAAATGGAATGCCGAGAAACCATCTCTTTATGATTGTGTCATCACACTTTTGGATGATAAAAACAAGCAGCTTGCAGTTACTGCCTATAAGACAGGTTTCAGAAAGATAGAAATAAAGAATGCCCAACTATTAGTGAATGGCGTTCCGACTTATATAAAGGGTGTCAACCGACATGAACATAACGACAGTTTGGGTCATACTCAAACTCGTGAAATTATGATGAATGACCTGAAGTTGATAAAGCAACTGAATATGAACGCTGTTCGTACCAGTCATTATCCCAATCATCCGTTGTTTTATAAATTATGCGACCAATATGGCATTTACATTGTAGATGAAGCTAATATTGAAACCCACGGAATGGGATCAGTTCCTTATTTTAAAGATACCATTCCGCATCCTGCCTATCGTCCTGAATGGTATGCAGCCCATGTAGATCGTATCACTCGAATGGTAGAAAGAGATAAAAACCATCCATGCATCATAGGCTGGTCATTAGGAAATGAATGTGGTAATGGGCTCGTATTTCATGATGAATATAAGCGCCTGAAAGAATACGATCCAAGCCGTTTTGTACAGTTTGAGCAGGCTTGGGAAGATTGGAATACAGATATTGTATGTCCGATGTATCCTAATATGTGGAAAATAACGGAATATGCCAAGTCCGGTAAACAGCGTCCGTTTATCATGTGTGAGTATGCTCATGCCCAGGGGAATAGCAATGGAAATTTTAAAGACCTTTGGGATATTATTTATGACAGTCCTAATTTACAAGGTGGCTTTATCTGGGATTTTATGGATCAAGGATTTAAAATGAAGACAGAACCGAGAGACGGACGTACCTACTGGATGTACAATGGCAAAATGGGAAGTTATAAATGGTTGGAAGATAAGAAAGGGGAACTGAATACAGGAACCGATGGCTTAATCTCCGCTAATGGTATTCCCAAGCCGCAAGCGTATGAAGTAAAGAAAGTCTATCAGTACATTCAGTTTAATGCGAAAGATTTGAGTAAAGGAATTATTTCAATTAGAAACCGTTATGATTTTACCAATCTGAATGAATATGCTTTCACTTGGGAAGTATTTAAAAACGGAGAGAAATTCTCTACAGGAAATTTTAATGTTGAATTAAAACCCCATGCGGAAAAAGAGGTGCGATTGAATCTTCCAGTTATTCCAGAAGATGGGAATGAATATTTTCTCAACCTCTATGCCTATACAAAGGTTGCTACCGATTTAGTTCCCGTACGTCACGAAGTAGCTAAAGAGCAGATAAAATTGAATAAGAGCAGTTTCTTTACTTCTCTTCCGGCTTGTTCGGGTAAGTTGTCTTATGAAACGAAAGACCATATTTTATCTTTTAAATCAGGTGCTGTCTCTGGCAAGATTGATTTGAAGAAAGGTGTTTTATTTAATTATACAATAAATGACAAACAACCCATCAAGCAATATCCGGAACCAGCCTTTTGGCGTGCTCCGGTTGATAACGACTTCGGCAATAAAATGCCAGCTTTGGCAGGTGTTTGGCGGACAGCTCATGTCAACCGTTATGTGAAGAATGTAATAATAGACGAGAAGAATGAAAAAGGATTGTCCATAAAGATTGATTGGATATTAAGTGATATTCAGGTTCCTTACACGATAGAATATTTAATACGTAATAATGCATCTATTATCGTGACAGGAAGCATTGACCTGACAGGGACTAGACTTCCCGAACTTCCCCGTTTCGGTATGCGGATGGAATTGCAACACCCCTATGAGAATCTGACTTATTACGGAAGAGGGCCTTTTGAAAACTACATCGACCGTTATTCAAGTTCATTCATCGGACGTTATAATGATAAAGTGGAAAATCAGTTTTACTGGTATATCCGTCCGCAGGAAACCGGCAACAAAACAGATGTCCGCTGGCTATCTTTACTGGATAACGAAGGACAAGGAGTGAAGATTACAGGTCTGCAACCTATCGCATTCTCTGCTTTGCATTTCTCACCGGAAGACCTTGATCCGGGGTTGACTCGAAAGATGCAGCATACTATTGACATTGTTCCTCAAAAGAATATTCTCTTGCATATAGATCTGAAACAAAGAGGACTTGGAGGAGATAATAGCTGGGGGATGTATCCGCATAATGAATATCGTTTACTCGATAAGAAGTATAGTTATAGCTATATGATCGAGTTGATAGACTGATAAATAATTTAAATAGCATTGAGTAAATGCAATTGCCTCTTCGTATTTGTCTATAAAATATATAGCAAATATGGAAGAGACAATTTTTATTAGTTATATTTATCACTTGTACGGTTCTCATCACCTACTATCTATAAAGTGTCAGACATTGATGCAGATCCGTCATTGAAGGTTCGTATCGAACAATAGCCGATTTAAAATGGGATTTTTCTCATTTTAATAAAAGATATATTCTCTTTTGGAGAATTTTATGTAAGTTTGTCACATGTTTAATATGAAAAAAGCCCATTGTAGGTGAAAAACACGATTAAATATCTGATTCTTTTAATAATGTGTTTGGCTTGCGGTGTAAAACTACAAGCCCAAGATTACACGTTCCGTAATGTCGTGATGTCCGACGGCCTTTCCGGGCTGTTGGTGAACGCTATTTACAAAGATTCGGAGGGCTTTGTCTGGCTAGGAACGGATAACTGTCTCGACCGTTTCGATGGAGTAAAAGTACGCCATTTTGAATTCCGGGGCATTGAATCAGGAAGAAAAAAACGGGTAAACAGCGTTACAGAAACAGCCAACAAACAACTGTGGGTAGGAAATGGAATCGGACTTTGGCGATTGAACCGTACAAGTAGCCAATTGGAAAGAATTGTCCCCGAAAAGATAGATTTTGCCGTAAATACTTTGTTGGCTAATGAGGATATTCTTTATATTGGAACAGAGAAAGGCTTATTCATTCATAAAGACGGTCAATTACTACAGGTCTTGACAGACCGGAATATGCTTGCCGCCTGTAACAGAATCATGGATATTTGTCTGAATGAAGATAAAACCGTATTATGGCTGGCTACGGTACAGGGGCTGTACTCTTATTCACTGAAAGATGGAAAGATTGATTCCTGGCATTTTCAGGAGAATGTGCCCGAAGCCGATTATTTCCGTTGCCTGACCCGTATCGGAGAAACTCTTTATCTGGGCACAATGAGCCAAGGTGTAGTGCGTTTCGATATAAAAAAGGAAACATTCTCTCATACGGTATCTTTAGGCTGCGATGTCATTTCTGACATATCCAGCGATGGGAAAGAGACTGTGTATATAGCTACTGACGGTAATGGCGTCCACTTCCTTTCACACAAAGACCAACAAGTGACACGGCGTTTCTACCATGATGTTAATGATAAGGAAGGAATTCGCAGTAATTCTATTTATTCTTTACTTATAGATGATAGAGGCACCGTCTGGGTGGGACATTTTCAGGCAGGGCTGGATTATTCACTTTATCAGAACGGCCTTTTTCGTACGTATGACTATCCACCTTTGTTCAATTCGGCAAATCTTTCCATTCGTTCTTTCGTAAACAGAGGGCAAGAGAAAGTCATCGGTTCACGTGACGGTTTGTTTTATATAAACGAAGCTACCGGAATAGTGAAAAGTTTTGTAAAGCCCGTTTTAACTTCAGATCTGATACTGACAATCAGCTTCTATCAAGGAGAATATTATATCGGTACGTATGGTGGCGGTATGATGGTACTGAATCCGGGAACATTATCTCTGAAATATTTTGCACAGGGCGATACGGAGCTTTTTCAAAAAGGACATATATTCTGTGTGAAACCGGATGCAAAAGGAAATCTTTGGATAGGGACCTCACAAGGACTCTTCTGTTATAACGGACAGACCAAACAGATCAAACACTTTACCAGTGCTAACTCCCAACTGCCGGAGGGCAATGTGTATGAAGTAAGTTTTGATTCTACGGGCAAAGGATGGATTGCTACTGAAACCGGTATGTGTATTTATGATCCGGCTTCTCAAAGTTTACGCTCTAATGTGTTTCCGGAGGGATTCGTTCATCGGGATAAAGTGCGTACTATCTACGAAGATGCTGAACACAATCTCTATTTTATCCGTGAGAAAGGGAGTCTGTTTACATCTACTTTAACGATGGATCGTTTCCAGAATCGCTCTATCTTTTCTACTCTTCCGGACAATTCGCTGATGTCTGTTATAGAAGATAACCAAGGTTGGCTGTGGGTGGCGTGCAATGACGGGTTGTTGCGTATCAAAGAAGAAGGGGAGGAGTATGATGCTTTCACCTTCAATGATGGAGTGCCGGGACCAACTTTTACGAATGGAGCCGCTTATAAAGATGAAAAAGGACTATTGTGGTTTGGTAACACCAAAGGACTAATTTATGTTGATCCGAAACGTGTGGACGAAGTGCGTGGCAAGGTTCGTCCGATTGTATTTACCGATATACTGGCTAATGGCGTACCTTTTACCAGTTCCTCTTTAAAATACAACCAGAATAATTTGACTTTCTGTTTCACAGATTTCGCCTATGGTCTGCCATCTGCCTTACTATATGAATATCGATTGGAGGGAGTGGACAAAGACTGGAAATTATTGGCTGCACAGAACGAAGTTTCTTATTACGGACTTTCTTCCGGAACTTATACTTTCCGGGTACGTCTTCCGGGAAATGAGCAATCGGAAGCTATCTGTCAAGTGACAGTACGCCCTATGATACCTTGGTGGGGATGGGCACTTTCCATTTTATTAATCGTAGGAATTATAGCCTTTATACGGTATTATGTTTGGAAACGTATGCGTCGTTTGCTTGCTTCTTCTGCTTCGTCGATTTCGACATCAACGGAGGAGGAAATACAACAGAGAGAACAAACTGTAGAACATCCGGAAGTAATTTCAGAGCAACAATCTTCCGCTGTTGAAGAGAAATATAAGACCAATAGACTGACCGAAGAGGAATGTAAAGAACTTCATAAGAAACTGGTGGCTTATGTAGAGAAAGAAAAGCCATATATCAATCCCGACTTAAAAATGGGGGACTTGGCTTCTGCATTGGATACTTCTTCACATTCATTATCGTATCTTTTGAACCAGTATCTTAATCAGTCTTACTATGACTTTATCAATGAATACCGTGTCACTCAATTCAAAAAGATGGTAGTGGACAGCCAATATTCCCGCTATACTTTGACTGCACTTGCAGAACTTTGTGGTTTTAGTTCGCGTGCTTCTTTCTTCCGTTCATTTAAAAAGAGTACGGGAGTTACTCCGAATGAATACATCCGTAGTATAGGCGGAACAGCCAAAGAAGAGTAACTTTTCGACTTATTATCTCTGAAATCTATTTTGCACCCATATTCCCTTCACCCTTCACTTCTCCCTGTTCATCGGGGATAGAGGGTGAAGGTTCTCGATTCACTAAGTGACTTCCTTCCTTTCACTTGTTTCTTTTCATTATCTATTAATAGAAAAGTTCTTCTTCTCCCTATATAAACTTCTTTTGGTCTTATTGCAAAGTTGTTTTTTATAGGGAGTAATCTATAAACGCAATCTTTGTTTTTATAAATGCAACTTGCGTTTATAAAAACAAAGATTGCAATTATATAATTGAAGCTTGCATTTATAGTTTACCCTTAATCAAATGTAACTTTGCAATAAGTGCAAAGCAAGTTTGTCTTTAATGAAATGAAAGTTTTCTCTTAATGTTTATGTCTCATCAAAGCCGTTGATGAGACAATGAACCGGTAAGATCGTGAAATGGTGAGATTGAAAAGGAGAGAAAGGTAAGGGCAAACAGGTGTAAGTGGAGCGAAAATGCGTAGATTTTAGTGTATGGAGTCTCATTTTATAAAGTGATACTCTATTGGGAATGAGTGTAATTTATTGATAATGAGAATAATGTGTTTAAATAAGTCTATCTAGATTCATTGAGATTGATATGCCTTATTTTCTGGCTGTTATATCCGAAATCCCCTCTATATTTGCATCGTGATCAAAACCGAAAAAGATAGTATTATGGAGACAATAGCTAACACTTACGACGACATTATCACCCGTTCTTATGAAGAATATTATCAGGTGATTCTTACCTATATTACTTATCGTATCACTCATCGCTACGAAGCGGAGGATCTAACCCAAGATGTATTTGTACGTCTGCTGGACTACAAACAAATGCTCCGTCCCGACACAGTGAAATATTTTCTGTTCACTATTGCCCGCAATATTGTAATCGACTATATCCGTCGTTATTATAAGAAGCAGGAGATAGACAGCTACATCTATGATACTATGTCCACTTCTACCAATGAAACCGAAGAAAAAATTATCGGTGATGATTTAATGACAATGGAACGGACCCGTTTGGCTGCTATGCCCGAACAACGTCGGTTAATTTATACATTAAACCGTTTTGAAAATAAAACTTCTCCGGAAATCGCTAATGAACTGAATCTAAGTTGTAGGACGGTAGAAAACCACCTATTCCTTGGACGTCGTGAAATGCGCGAATTCTTCCGAAATTGTATATAATCTTATTCATTAATAAATAACCCTTTGTGCTTATGGAAAAGGAGTCAGAATTTACAAAGAGGTACTTGTATGCCTCACCTTATTTTAGAGAACAAAAATTTAATACTATTTTTAAACCTCAAATTTAATTTTATGAAACGAAGAGGATTAATATTTAATTCGCGACCTAACAAGACAGCAGTGTTTGTGTTAGGATTAATGCTGGGACTTTGTCCTGTTTCAAAGGCATGGGCTGATACAAACATGAACGATAGTCAAGTAGTGGCACAGGCTCAAAAGAAAGTGAAAGGTCAAGTCGTTGATGCAATGGGCGAGCCATTGATTGGCGTGAATATTACTGTAATAGGTGGGACAGAAGGAACGATTACAGATATCGACGGAAATTATACAATTGGTGTATCTGCTGGAGCCAAGTTGAAATTCAGCTATATCGGTTATAAAGATCAGATCATAGATGTAGCTTCGCAAACTGTGATAAATGTAAAGTTGCAAGAAGATAGCGAAGTATTGGATGAAGTTGTAGTAGTTGGATATGGTTCACAAAAGAAGGAAACATTGACTGGCGCTGTAACAGTGGTATCTGATAAAATGTTGAAGAATAAAGGAACGATGTCAAGTCCGTTGCAGGCAATGCAAGGGCAGGTTCCGGGTGTGACGATTACTCGTAATTCGGCAGCTCCGGGAGATGAAAGCTGGGGCTTGAAATTGCGTGGCTCTGTTTCTGCAAATAATGCGGAGCCGTTGATCGTTATTGACGGAGTTGCTTATGATGGTGTAAATGCATTGCGTAATATCAATCCTTCAGATATACAATCTATCAACTTTCTGAAAGATGCATCGGCAGCTATTTACGGTTCCCGTGCCGCAGGTGGTGTGGTATTGGTAACCACCAAACAGGCAAAGGAAGGAAAAGCGAGAATAGAGTATAGCGGTTCATACACTTATAAGATGGTGGGATTGCAGCCGGAACTGATGACAATGAACGAATGGGCGAATGCTGTGTTGCAGACTTGTCAGAATGACGGCCAGCCAGATTCTTATTCATGGGTGAAATATGCGAAAATGGCATTGGCCAGTGAAGGTAAATATATTGATTTGGATCACAGCGCAAATCCTTTTGCTCCTAGCTATTCAGATGTAATGGATTTCGTGTTTATGGATACCAACTGGCAAGACGTGTTGTTCGGCAATTCTTATTCTACGCAACATGACCTGGCTATTTCCGGAGGTACGGAAAAGAATCTGTATCGTTTGTCTGTGGGGTATATGTATGATGACAGTAACCTGAAGTGGGGGAATAATAACAATCAGCGTTTCAATTTTCGTTTGACTAATAAGCTGAAAGTCTTTGATAACTTTGCTATTGAATCTGTGATTGCCTACAATCGTCAGGATCAGGTAGCTCCCTCGCAACTGAATAAAACGTTGACTTCCAGTTATCCGCAACCGGGACTTCCGGCTTCTACGATGGATGGAAAACCTTATTCATGGGGAACTTGGCTGTCACCCATCTGGTTTGCCGAGTTGGGTGGAGATAACAAATTGAAAGTATCTGAAATTAATATCAGTGAGAAGTTCACTTACAATATCAATAAACATTTGGATGTAGTAGCAAATCTCGGTTATAACTCCGGAGTAGCTTCACGTGACATAAAGAAGATGGCCATCACCTCTTATAATTATGCAGGAACTAAGATAAATACTAAGGCCGACGGCTACAAGCAGGAAGAATCGTCATACGAGAAAACAAGTTCACGTACAGACTTTTATTCTATGGCAGGTTATGTTGATTATCACAATACATTTGCGCAGCACCATAATGTAAGTGCGATGCTTGGTGCTCAATATGAATTGAAAGAATATGATTATTTTGGTGTATCGGTGAAAGATATACAGAACTCACTGGAAACTGTAAATGGTGCAGGACTTGTGAATCTGACAGACAAACATGGTACGAAGTGGCATGAGGCTGTGATGTCCTACTATTCTCGTTTAAACTATAATTATAAGTCAAAGTACTTATTGGAAGTAAATATGCGTTATGATGGTTCTTCCAAATTCAAACCGGAGAATCGCTGGGACTTCTTTTATGGAATATCCGGTGGATGGCGTATTACGGAAGAAGCATTTATGAAGAATATCAAATGGCTGAACGATTTGAAAATCCGTCTTTCTTATGGTGAAGTAGGTAATCAAAGTGGTATTGATCGTTACGATGGTACGCAGTTCTATAAATTTGAATCTCAAAGCGGAGCTTACATCGGTCCTAACAAAGGTACTATCATAGATACGAATGGTAAAATCGCTTCTCTGGGGCGTGAATGGGAACGCATTAAGAATTATAACTTAGGATTGGATTTCTCTTTGTTCAATTCCCGTCTGACAGGTACTGCCGAAGTGTACATGAAACGTAATGATAATATGTTGATTAATGTTTCTTATCCGGGAGTTCTGGGGGATAACGCAGGTATGTCTAATAATGGAAAATTCAGATCACATGGATGGGAAATTATGGTAAACTGGTCTGATAAGATTGGAAAAGACTTCACTTATCATGTAGGAGGTACTTATTCTTTCAATACCAACAAACTGACAGATATTGGTGCGGTATCAGTCCTAAAATCCGGTTTTGTTGATAAGCAACAAGGCTATCCGTTGAATAGTATTTTCGGTTTGCGTTATGCCGGTAAAGCGCAGACAGAAGAAGAACGTCAAAAATATCTATATCGTTTCCTGACTGGTAATACCATCGGACTGACAGAACAAAACTTCCGTTTGGGAGATAATATGTATGCTGATGTGAACAATGATGGGAAACTGGATCAGAATGATATTGTTTATCTGGGTACAGATGATCCGAAAATCTCCTTCTCTTTTAATGTAGGAGCAGAATGGAAGGGATTTGATTTATCATTGGTTTTCCAGGGTGCTGCCAAACGTACTATTTTCCGTACGGGAGATAATAATGGTAATGAGATTTGGCGTATACCGATGAAGGCATTATATCTGAACACCTCTAATCAATCGGTAGGTAACACGTGGAGTCCGGAAAATCGGGGCGCTTATTATCCGACATATAGCAATAAGAATGAAATCAATGACTACAACTATCAGGCTTCTTCCTGGTCAGTGGAAG
>OGFO01000193.1_pt1 | contig 62280 bp, 64 predicted proteins | sample 1570981 | NCBI WGS metagenome assembly OGFO01 (sample SAMEA2581955, study PRJEB24529) | metagenome | biome: Human gut stool | place: China | collected 2011
AGCAAATATGCTGTATTTCTATTTTATTACATTCTTCCATAAATGAGAATTTAGCGGTTCAAATTGTTAATTTCAAGCTCGCCGGACATCAGTTTCGGCAGCAATGTGTCTCTTAATTGCTCTAAATTGCGAATTTCATGCAGGTTTCTTCTTTGCATTGTTCTTAGAAATTGGTCCAATCTTAGGAATTTGTTCCATACCTCATGAGTTGGAATATAGATAACCTTGTTATTTAGGGCTCCCTTATCTAATGCTTGGCCTTCTCTTGCAGCTGTTCCTATTAAATCATTGAAAGAGCTGATATGAGATTCCATATAATATTTCAAATACAAAGGATTGATAATTAATGGATTGACATCATATATGTTGTATGCGGAACTCACACTACCGATTTCATCCATCATTATGCCCCAATTAAGTATTTCACGGCTCATACCAAATACAAGATTATTTTTACGAAGAACTTTGTTTTGGGAGTTAGAATTACTTAATTGCTTTTTATACTTCTCAGAACGTGGAATAATTCCATTATTTGTAACTGAATACTCAGGAAGATTACCAACAAGTACTTTTTCATTAATTGGACTAATAAATGAACTGAAGGACACTATTCTCCACCCTTCCGGTATCATCCCCAGTTCTGATTCCACAAATTTTCCATTCTTGAACGGTTCGAAATCCACGAACCAAGCCTTGAATAACGCCTGTGCCTGCTGCTCTAAATTATCATTTCTGTATCTATTTTGCGGTACAGAATGATAATTAGTATAATATGTACTATTCCTATTTAGCATACTAATTTATAAATTTACGATGAGATAGTTTTACATTGTTTTGATTCACCATAGCATAGTGCATTGTGGTGTCAATCTTTACATGACCAAGTAGTCGTTGTACTTGTTCTACAGGCATCCCCTTATCTATAGCCATTGTAGCCAATGTCCTTCGGAATTTGTGTGGATGTACACGTACAATCTTACATTGTTTACCAATTTTACGTAACCTTGTTTCTACTCCTGATATTTCAAGCCGGTTATGTGGCTTTGCTAAAGAGACGAACAAAGCCTTGTTACGGTCTTTTCGAGCTGCGAGATACTGCTCAAGATGAATTTTAGCACGCGCATTGAAATAGACAATTCTTTCTTTGTTCCCCTTACCAAATACGATACACTCTCGTTCGTTAAAATTGATATCCTCACGATTAAGTTTAACTAATTCACCAACACGCATTCCTGTAGATGCTAATAGGTCAATGATTGCAAGATCACGTGGCTCTTTACAGTTGTCACGCAAATGCTCTATATTTTCATCTGTTAAAACCGCTTTGATTTGTGTACCTGTTTTTACTTTATGTATTCTTCGAATAGGGCTTTTCAGAATATAGTCCTCTTCTTCGAGCCAAGCAAAGAATGATGAAAAGATGCGGCGAATATTGTCAATAGTTACTTTGCTTGATTTATTCTTGCGTTGAAATACTGCAAGGTAGGCACGAATATCCTCAGTCGTATAATTCACAACCTTTTTAGGCATCTTCTTGAAAAGCTGTTTGATGGTAGAACTATAATACTTAATGGTAGGAGTTGTGCATCCTTCCACTTGCTTGGCGGACAGAAAAACTTCCAGTAGACGGTCGTTTGTCGCAATATCTTCATGCGTCTTCTCCCCATCTTCTGCAATAGTGTATTTACTTATTATTTGAAGTAATATACCATTAAGTTGAGCTTGTTGTTCTATATCTAAAACATCTGCCATAGCGTTGCTAATCTCTTGAATTAATTTTTCTTTCATATTTCTTATTTGTTAGTAATGTACTAAACCAAGAATACGAAAGACAATTTATTTAATCCTAAATCCGATGCTACCCAATTGTTTACGTATTTCTTCTTCCAAATCATGTGATTGAGCAAACAAGCCTGATAGCTCGGTAGTAAGTCGTTCCATCTTCTCTTCAAATGGTTCACCATCGTCTTCCGTATCAGCTATACCGACATATCTACCGGGAGTAAGAATATAATCTTGTTTAGATACTTCATCTAAACTTACTGCGGCACAGAATCCTTTTTCATTTTCTAATGTACCGTTATTAAACTGATTGAAAGTATCTGCTATTTTTAGAATATCATCTTCAGTCAGTTCCCGTAGTTTACGAGATACCATAGTGCCCATATTACGAGCATCAACAAACAATATCTTTCCTGTCTGCTTTTTTGCACGGTTTAAGAACCATAGCGATACCGGTATTCCTGTCGTATAAAATAACTGTGAAGGCATAGCTACTATACCTTCTACAAGGTCGGCTTTTATGATATTTTCCCTAATGGTACCTTCACCTCCGGTTTGTGATGATAAGGAACCGTTTGCAAGGACCATACCTATTTGTCCGTTTGGAGAAAGGTGGTAAATCATGTGTTGAAGCCATGCAAAGTTGGCATTACCTGCCGGAGGGATACCATATTTCCAACGTGCATCATCTTGCAATTTATCAGCACCCCAATCACTCATATTAAAAGGAGGGTTAGCTAAGACAAAGTCTGCCTTTAGAGTAGGATGCTGGTCATCAAAGAATGTGTCGGCATTGAATTTGCCTAAATCAGCTTCTATACCACGAATAGCAAGATTCATTTGTGCCATTTTCCATGTTGTGGGATTGCTATCTTGCCCAAACACAGATATATTGTTAATATTACCCTGATGTCGTTCGATGAATTTTGCAGATTGCACAAACATACCACCAGAGCCACAAGCTGGATCATAAACTCTACCTTTATAAGGTTGTAATACCTCTACAAGTGTACGGACAATGCAAGCAGGGGTGTAAAATTCTCCAGCTAACTTACCTTCGGCTTCTGCAAATTTAGAAAGACAGTATTCATAAGCACGACCAAGAATGTCTTTGCTATCCCCATGTTCCTTCATGGAAATATTAGTAAATAGATCAACGACATCTCCTAATCTTCGTTTATCTAGTTCTGGGCGAGCAAAGTTCTTAGGTAGAATACCTTTCAAGCGGGTGTTCTCTTTCTCTATAAGGCGCATAGCTTCATCTATTACAGTACCAATTTCCGGGGTATGAGCAGATTTGGAGATAGTCTCCCACCTTGCTTCTTTGGGAACAAAGAAAATATTTTCTGATGTATATTCGTCTTTGTCCTCTTCAAAACCATCGCCCTCATCAATCAAAGAATGATACTTTGCTTCAAATCTATCTGATATATATTTTAAAAATATTAAACCTAACACAACTGATTTATATTCAGAAGCATCCATGTTGCCTCTTAACAAATCCGCTGCTTTCCAAATATCTCTTTCAAATCCTATTTCTGCTGAATTAGCCATATTATACTATTGTTTCTTATTACTTTCGATTAAATCCTTTACATCAACGTTTAATACCTTTGCTATTTCGAAGAGTTGTTCCAAGCTAGGTTGGCGGCGGTTGCAAACGTAGGCATTGGTTTGACTGAAGCTTTTGCCTATTTTTTCTGCGAGCCATGTTTGCTTAATTCCTTTTTCTTCGAGGACTTCTTTTATTCGGTTCATATCAATTAAATATTGATGTTTTCTTTTATTTGGCTATAAAGATATGAAATATTCCGCTATATAATAACGAAAAGATGAAGACTTTTTATTTTCTCCATCTTTTCAACTCATTGACTATCTACTTTTTTTGTTTAATTTTGTCTGCTTCCTGTCGCAGTTGTTCGGCTTGTGCCTCTTTGAGCCGGGCTTGTTCAAGGTCTCGGGCTCGCTGCTCTACACGTTGTTCATGCTCTTCGACCATCCGACGTAGCGAGTGTTGCTTCTGTTTATCAGGCTTATACTCAAAGATGGTTTCGAGCTTCAGCAGGTTTTTAGGGGTGATTTCGCCAAATGCTTTGATGTAACGGAACTTAATATCGTTATTACTCAAACGGCTGTTTGCTGAGAACTGATAGATGTTGCAACTCATAGAACAGAGTAGTGCTACGCCAAGCGAGACCAATGTAATGACTACCTTTGACGATTTTAACTCTATGGAATGAAGATGCTTCTGAACGGGTAGGGGCTTATCCTTCTGTTTCTCTAACTTCTGCTGAAATTCATGTAATTGTTCTTGTTGTTTCTGGAATCCTTCTTTGATAAGTTCATTAGTTTCAGTCACATGGTTTTCTAATTCTGATAGGTTCGCCTGCGGTATAATTGGCAGTACAGACTGATCGGATTTGACATTAGCCAGAGATTCAACCAATTTCGAAAGGCTACTAAACTGTTCTGAGGTTAACTTTTTCAAGTCCTCGAACATGGAAATGATAATTTTTATATCCATATTTTTTTGTTTTTAGATTGTTATCTTCTTATTCCTTTTTTCTTTTTCTTCCGTTGCATTTGGCGACGGAAAGCTTCTTCTTCGGGATCGTAAGCAGGACTAGGTGTAAGTATCCCATCAAATAATCCACCTATGCCACTTAGCAAACTATCAGAGTCAGGAGAGGTAAATCCCTGTTGAGATTTCTGTGAAGGTGGCTGGATGTTTGTCTCTTGCTTCTGATCTGCATGAATATTTCGTTGTAATGCAAAGTCTATCTTTGAAAAGCTGAACTGTTGGTCTACCTTTGAGCCGTTGAAATGGTAGCCGTTCTTGCTGAACTTGATGCCTTGTGGCTCATTGGTTCCACTCTTCATCTTAAATTCAACAGTGATGTCTTCACTATTCAATCGTTCCAATAACTCTCTCCAGTTTCTACATTGAGGAACAGTTGTTTTCAGAGCATCGTAAATCTCATACTTGGTTTTATCAGGTTCTTTTAGACGATGCAATTTTACTTGCTCCTTACCGCTTGCGAAGTATAGTTTGTACTTGGCGGTTAGCTCTTTGCATATCTTTTCACTACGAAAACGATCGTTTTGGTCGGAGATGGTGCGTCCGTTGTTATCCACACGATTAAAGGCTATATGTAGATGTGGGTGCTCCTTATCGTGATGTCTGCCAATGATGTACTGTGTGCTTACTATACCCATACGGTTCATATAGTTGTGTGCAATCTGTGTCATCACTTCATCGGTTAGCTTGGCTCGGTCTTGTGCTGAGAAGTCCAACGAGATGTGTCCCACAGGCTTGCTTACTCGTGGGTTTAGTTCTCGTTGAGCCTCGAAGCTTTGAACAATAGAGTCCAAGTTCTTTAGGCGTACACCATCGGAATTCAATAAATTAGTCTGTTTCGCCGGGTCGAGAATGTATTTTACTACACCGCCAAAGGTTGTTCCTTTTACTATTTTTGCCATCATTGTTGTATCAGGTTTAACAGGTGATCAATCTTGTCGGCTAAGTACAGGTATTCCATTCGAGCATCCGGATAACTTGCCGCATTTGCTTTGTGTGCAATCTGATTCAGGTTGTTTGCCATGCCTGATAGTTTGCGAATATGTTCCATCCATTCGGGTGAAAGCCGTTGCCGTATTTCAGCCTTTAGGATCACAACTCTGATAAAATCGCATGGTGAAATTCCTGCTTCCGATGCACGTGTCTTGAGTGTGTAATACTCCTCAGTATTCATCTTAAGGTTCACCCGATAGGTGCGTTTCTCTATCAATGATTTGGTGGGTCTTCCACCTTTATTGTATACTTTCATACGTTGATTTTTTTATTCAATTTTGTAGACCAACGGGATTAAGACAAGGTTTTGGGACACCCAAAACATAAACTTGCTATCTCAAAATCTACGATTTTACTTAAAGCTTGAATCCTTTTCTCTTTGCGGTGGAAATAGGTCGTACAGATTCTTCGATGAGCTTCAAATTCAACTCTTTTATCAGCAAATTGAGAGCTGGATTCTTTGCGATCATACCTTGTAAAATAGCTTGCGGTCGTTTCATCTCCAATAAGAAATCGGCGATGTCGAATCCATTTTCCCGTTGTTCCGGGGTGGCATTCTTCTCCAAATAGTCGAAGAGTTTGACGGTAATTCCTATTCGCTGCATTGTGGTAATTCGGGCCACCCAGTCATCGGTGGCTCCCAAGTCTGGAAAGAGTACGACGTTTCTGCCTTTAAGAACACTGAGATTCTCCTCACGGAAACAGCCATTCTTGCCACCCGAAGCGATCCATAAATATTGTGGCAGATAAGAACTGGCGATAAGGGCACTCTTCTCACTTTCTACAATGGCCACGGACTTTGTACTCTCTTTAGACAATAGGTGCTCGCCAAAGAAACATTGTTTCAGATTAAAGCCATCCTTATGAAGAATGGAGTGTACCCATGTGATATGATTGTGAGGCTCTTTAATACGCCTACCTGTTGCTGGGTTATATAGAATAATTTTTCCTGTGCGCACTTTGCCGTGTGTGTCTGTCTGCCAAAATACGGTTGAACCCTGCCAATGGTTGGCCGTTCCTACTTGATAAAGCTTCATTAGTCGCAATGATTCATCCTCACCAAACTGAGTAGATAGGAATTGGAACAGTTTGTTTTCTTTGTAATGGCTCATTGACCGTTCTACTAGAGTTCCGTCTATATAGCTTGTTGGTGATGGAGGTGGAGTCGGGCGGAACAAACGTTCACGCACTTGTGACTGTTCGCTTTGTTCAGGATTCTGTTCAAAGTATGTTTTGGGTGTGAGGTGGTAACCACATTTCTGTTCACGGTTGCACCGCCCGACGTATTCGGGAAAGGAGATTACTCCCTCCGTATCAACATATCGGGAAAAACATCTTTTGTGCTTGCACTCTGGACAGGTGTGTCGGGAGGCAATACTTTTGTATGGTTCTAATATAAATCTGTGTGTCATTGATTCTTTTTTTAGTGCATTTTCGACATTTTCTGCATTTTGGTTTCTCAAAATGTGAATAGTGTGGATAATGCGGTTATACTTTTCTGTATTCTCCGTGACGGTCTTTTTGGAAAAGACTTCCAGTGTGTTTACTCAGAAATTCTTTGAAAGCTCGCTCTTTCATTCCTTGACAGCCTGCTACCTCTATGCCTTGCGCAGTGGTGAAAAGTTCCGGGAGTTGAAATAGAATGGATTGCTGTTGAACCGTAAGAGCCGTTTCGTTCATTAGGTTTTGCACCCTGGTAGCCGTTTGTTTGAAATATTCTGTTAGCAGAATCGCTCGTTGAACGGTTTCCGTGTCTACCTGATCTTTGCCACATTCCCCGCAGAGCCAACGGGTTATCTGTATCACCAAGCAAAAGCGAATGATATAGATTTCCAGTTTACAATATATTCCTAAAAGCATTTCATTGCTGAGATTATCGCATAGGTCTGCGTGGTTATGCTGCCATTTATACAATAGTCTGCGAGCTTCTTCGCTGAAGGTAACGATTGAAGGATGAATCTCATTGTTCTCATCAAATGAGCACTCTATGTTGATAAGTCCATTTAGTAGTGTATGCCATTGAACTTCTAAATCGGGAGAAATATCTTTCTCGTTCCATCGAGCCTTTTGCTGAATGGCGGGCATGATGAACAGGATACGGTCGATAAATCCGTTGCTTGACCGGTCGCCATGAGCTAAATCGCTGAGAATCTTTTTCTGGATGGTGCCGATCACCGGAATGAATGGACGGGTGATGAAAACGGAACTTTTAGCATTCTTTCTATCGGAAATAACAGTCTTGGCACTGAATACCGACAGCCAGAACTGTTCTTCCGAACCATTATTATAACGGTTGAAGTTTTTAAACCATGCCGAAAGTTCGTCCGACCAGAGGCAAAGCCCACGTTTATTCTGTGCATGGATATAACTCAATCCTTCGGGTGTAATGTCCGAAACCAGAAAGCGTTTGCGGATTGGTTCTTGTGGAAACTCCTCCGCACCAGCATCCTGACGCTCTTTTTTACTCATAGATATATCTTGCTCATACTTAGCATACAGCTTCCCAAATTCCAGATTTTGCTGATAGTCGAAGTTAATAAAGGGCTTCATGGCAAAGCTGAGGGGATGGCTTTTGTTTGCACCCGGTCGGCCGACCAATGCTACAAACAAAATGGCACTCTCTACCCAACCTTGTTTCATTTGGACAAGGTGGGTATTGCCTATTCCTGCTGCAATGGCAGTCAGGATAGAGGCGGCCGTATAATCAATAGGATAACTTTGACACTCATACACCTCGTGTATAATTTGCTGAATCTTAGATGGAAATATCTCAACTGGGAATTCTGCGCCTGCAAAAGACATATTCATTCCCATTGCTTGATTGATAATTCCTTCGGGAGTTATTGATTTCTTTTCCATAACTCTGACGGATTAAAGGTTAAAGCCTGATTTGGGTTTGCGACGTATTCCGTTTTGCATCGAAGCCAGCATTTGCTCGTAGTTCTGTTGTGAAGTATTCTTCCGACCGTTTTCTATCCATGCCAGTAATTCATCCTCATAAAAATAGAGCTGCTTCCCTTTTTTATAAGAAGGTAGCAATCCTTTACGCACAAGGGCATAGACGGTAGGTTTGGCTTTTTGGATAATACGGCAAGCATCGTCAATGCCAACTAGTAGATGCTTTTCTGATTGCGGTGGCTGAAGCTCTGACACCAACTGTTTTAACTCTGCGACCTGTTCGGTCAGATAAGTTATCGCTTGCGGTAACTTATCAAAAGTGATTTCTTGTTTACACATAAACTCTTGATTTTAATAGTTCGTGTGCAAAGAAAACTGGTGATTTTATGGTGAAATTAGTCACCAAGATATAACTGATCAATAACTTATCAGTGGTAATTGTTATTGTTTATCAACGGGTTAAATCTAAAAAAAAGGCGACCACGTGCGGTGATCACCTGAATGTTGTGTAGAAAGTATAATTTATAGTTCCTCTTTGATTTTGATAATGCAAGTTCCCTCTGCTCTGAGTTTTCGCTTGATAGTTGAAATTTCGCTATCTTTCAACTCTTTGGCGAAAATGTACTTGATGAAAGTAGCCGTCTCAATGCCCGATTTCTTGAATTGGTTACCAATATTCCAACCGAAGTGCATCAGGTCAATGGATTTTAGTTTGGCATCAACGGTAACGGGCGTTTTTATCTGTTCACACTCTTGTTCTGTTGCGAATTGAAAAGCACGGATATGCTCGCAAATCTGTTGCAAATCTTTCTCGGTCATATACAATGCCATCTCTTGTCCCGTATAGGATAGAACCTTTTCCAAAGTTTGTACCTGCTCTTGCGCAAATTTATATTGTGCGGCTTGTTTATATTCTCCATAGTTAAGCACGGCAGGCTCCTCCTGCTCTTGTTCTTGTGGTGTTTCTACAAGCGGTTCTACTACAATTTCGGGCTCTAAGTGTGGGTATTTCTTTCTGAAAATCCGCTCTACCACAGGCAAAAGAGAATCATTCAATATGGATTGGAAACTAAAATAGAAACCACCAAGTAATAGGCAAGTCACGAAAAAGATCATAAGACCTGAGAACTCATCCATTTTGAGTTCTGTTACTGCAAACATACGGGCTATCACAGCAATACTCAATATTGATGCACATAAGAAAGAATCTATAATAATGTAGTCGATTCTCTTAGCTGTCATATTAATCAATAGTTATCATTTGTGCGCAAATATATGCTAATAACTTATTGATTCCAAAATGTTTGTGCAATTGTCCGCATTTGGCGTTGATATGGTAGCGTTTGTCCACATTGTGGGATAAATAACTATTCGTTTTGCCAAAGAATTAGATGTACTCTTTAATTCTATAACTAAAGGTACTTCCAAATAATTCCATTTCGCTGTTCACTATCCCTAGTTTGGTAGCCAATATTTTCCAATCTCTTACGGCTGTTACAACTTCAGTGATAATTTTTGTGGCTACGTCTTGAGGTAGCATATAGTCTTCACAAGCATCTAATAGAATTTCTAAGTCTGCTTTGTTGGAAGACTTAGAAATAAGTAGACTCTGATATTCATTCAGCGTTGGATTCATATCGTAAGCAGGGGATAGTGTCCAACCTTTAGATGTGAGCAGAAAACCGTGATTGCGGAAGTGATCATCGGAGTTACCGATGCAAATGTTAAAAGCTACACGACGGTATAGCTCTTGAAGGTTCTTGTTTACCTCAGTGCAATGTTGAAGTATGAAGTCCACCATATCTAAGTAACCGTTTCCGGTGCTTGCGTTAGCACCGTCCGCAAGTCCAAGTAATGTCATAGCAGAGGCAAAATGTATTCGCTTTCCGTCATCGGTTCTATCAAAACGACGTGATAAGAGTGTGTGGTACTTGTCGCTTGTGGAAATTACTTGTGTAGATGCTGCATTGATCTCTGCTTTCTTAGCCAATAGATGGCAGAAGTGTTCCCAAAGCCCTGCGTTGTAATCATCTTTGCGAGAGGGAAATTTGGCAACATATAACACTTTATCCGTATCGACTACGCTGGCTTTCGGTCTGGCTCCACCTAATGACGAGCCGGGTTGTACTAAGTGAGTGAGCCACTTCTTATCAGGTAGTTTGTTTTCCTCTTCGCTTTTTTCAACCTCCCCACTGGCATGAATCAATTCACGGATGCTGGTTAATGGTGGTATGCGTAGCGTATTGCTTGAGTTGATAAAATCGCCATTGGGTGTTTCTTTAAACCGAAATCCTCCCATGCGAGATGAATCATCAATTCCCAGTAGATAATCAAATGAGGATAAGCGGCGGATAGGACGTTTCTCTTCGGAAGCCAAGATCTGCTCTCTACGATTGAGTAGAGTACGTCCCCAGCGGTCGGGCAAGGCATCGGAGAAGCATCCGAAAATATCTTTCTCAGGTTGTGTGTATTGCAGTCCTTTGTAGTTATTCAGGTCTGCACTAATAAATAGGTTGCCATATCGCTTCAGCCATTCATCATCGAATTTGAAAGCGTAACTATCTGAACCACGAAGGGATTCATAGCTTAGCTCTCCGATAAGTTCAATATCTTTCAGCCAATCAAAGTCGGCATATACCAGCAGCTTTTTCATTGTTTATTCCTTTTTAGATGCACGCTCACGATTCTTTAAGGTCAAATCTTGTAGTGATTTTCCTAATTTGTCCTCTTTGGCAAGCCAGAGAATATCTTCATCCAGTTGCAGAGCGTAAAGCACACGAAGATAGATACCTATGGCAACGGTAGGCACACCCTTTTCGATGCGTGATACCGTGAGAGGTGAGCAGGTAGCTCGTTCAGCCACCTGTGCTACACTCAAATTACGACGTAGGCGTGCTAATTTGATTTGCTCACCTACAATTTCCATTTTTTGCTCTAATTTCCGAGGTAACTTAGTACCCATTGTGTTCTTTGCCATAACTGCAACATATCATATAATATGCAAATATAATGCTATTTATTTATTATATGATATGTTGATGACTTATATTTTATTTCAGTGAGATTTTATTTGCCGACTCACGTTTCTTTTCACTCACCAGCTCTGCGTATATTTGTGTAGTTGACACATTGCGGTGAGTGAGCATCTTGCTGACGGTATAAATATCTGTCCCTGCGGCAATTTGGAGGGTGGCATACGAGTGTCGAAAACAATGAAATGTGATATGTTTCAATATCTTAGCTTGCTTTAGCCAGTTTTTCAATGGATAATTTATCATGCTTCGACTAAGTCCCTTAAAGACTTTACCCGTTCCGACCTCTCCGCATAGTTCAAAAGCCTCGTGGCTGATGGGGAGTGTGGCTTCGGTTTTAGTCTTTTGAGTACGGATGCGAATGCAGTAGCCTTGATCGGGGGCAATACCGAAGTCTGACCATTGCAGGTTCATAATGTCACTGATACGAAGTCCTGTTAGACAGGAGAACAGAGCGGCCGCTTTTAGAACAGGGATGTCGCAGGGGTGGCTGCTAATTGTTTCACTTCGTCTAATGTGAGATACTCTTTCTTTACGTCCTCATACTCAATCTTCTCTAAAAAGTCATTGATGTTCTCACGGAGCAACTTATCACGATAAGCGATTTTTAACAAACCTCTGAATGTGGAATAGTAGCCTGCTGCGGAGTTGAGCGATACTTTATGTTCGGTGTGTTTTAGCTGTTTGGCATTTAATAGGTAAGTCCGAAAGCGTTTACAGAGATCCACATTCACTTCACCAAAGGTGCATTTGCCCTGTACGAAGTTATGGAAGTGGGCATAGACTACTTTCCATTTTTGATCTTTACTCTTCATCATCTTGGCAAAGTAAGCGAGGAAGTCGGCTTTCATTTTGTGTTTGTCTAAGAAACCGAACTCTTCGTTGATTAGTGACTGCACATGGATACAGCGGATGGCTTCGGCTTTGTTCAGCATATCGTTGTTGAACTCACGCTCCATCTCATTTTTGGGATGGGCGTAGATGTAAATGCCAAGGTACTCCCGACGGCTCATAATCATGGTTTCGGGATGGCGAATTGCTGGATAATAATCAAGGTAGAGAGAAATTTTGTCGTTACGGATAGCTCTTTGGCGTACTGTGACTTTGGTACATGTGTGTGTCATACGATTGTTCTTTAAATGTTTATACTTGTTTTTTGATTGCAAAGAAAAGCGGTGATAGTATGGTGACTACCGTCACCGCTGAATAACTTATTTTATATTCGGATCACCCAACAATTTATCAAGTTCAGGTCGGGAGATCTTGACGTATTTGCCGACTTTCACTCTGGGAATATTGTGATATTTGGCGTAATGATAAAGCTGGTCTCGGGTGAGATTGAATTTTGCCATCGCTTCTGCTACCGTGTAGTATTGCGGTTCTTCGGGCTGGGCTGTACCTTTGGCTATATCAAAATGCTTTTTAGAGTACCAAACCATGATGCCCTCTTTCTTTTTGGGAATGGCATTCTTTGAGGCAAGCGTATAGATAGCTGCTAATGTCATATCGAATTTATCTTGAATCTCCTGCACGGTGTACCATTCGGTTATTTCCGGATTAGCAGCTTTCTTCGAGAAATAGTTATCGATGTGTTTTTTACTCCAATAGGTCTTGCCACGATTGAAGGTTCTGGGTATATTGTGCTTCTTGGCTACAACAAAGATCCATGAATCGACTACATTGTATTTCTCTTTGACTTCGGCTGTGGTGTAGAACTCGGTGATAGGAGCACGTTCCTTTGATTGGATACGAAATTCTGTCGGGCGGTTGAATAGCCCGTCAATATAGTCTTTTCGCAGTAGATATTTACAGCCCAAACGAGAGGCTTTTAATTCACCATTCTTTAGATAGCTGTATAAAGTTGGGCGAGTGACTCCCAGATAAACAGCAGCTTCTGTGATAGTGAGAAAAGGCTTATCCTTTATCTTTTCAATGGGCTTTTCGATAACTATTTTCTCAGTAAACTGATTGTTAGTCTTGATTACCTCATCTCTCTTTCTCTTTTTGTACAGTGCATTAGCACACCTGTGCGAACAGCATGTAGTTGTAGTCTTGTGGGCGATAAATTCAGCACCGCACCAGCTACAGATTTTTTTAATGTCAATGTTGCTACTCATTTTAATTCGTATTATTTCTCTGTTATTTCTGTAAATTCCCGTAAAACCGTGTAAAATGGCGTAAAGTTTCTCTATCACCTTTCCAATACGTTTTCGGTTGCATCCCTCCGAGGCCCAAATACGGTACAAAAATGAGCTGAAAATGCACTATCAATGACTAATATCAATGATAGGTGCAAAAAGAAAGGCGTTGAACCTCAACGCCTTATTAATCAATAGTAATGTATGCTAATCGTTGGTAATCACTACCTACTTGCCGATGCAGTCGTTGATGACGATTTCATGACGCTGACAATCAGTCTGTTATGAATAGTAAGGTACAAATAAGGTACAAGAAATATACGATATAAAATACTGGTAATCAATAATTTATCACTTTCTACAACTTCTGGACAATTCCCAAAAATCCGTAATTACATAGATACCACTTTTCTTAAATAGCTATAAATCTGCTTGTTACATTTTTGGAGAAAATCAGTTTCCGTATCTCGATAATTTTATCTTTTTCTCTAAGGTACAAATTTAGTTTTTAAAAAGGTTATATGCAAATTTGTCAATATGTATTTTTATAGCTGAAGCACTGTTTTTATGGTTAGCATTCTTCTGTATTTATTGGGGTTACAACATTGTTTGCAGATAGATGTGATCGTCGTTTTATTTTGGTGGAGGAAGAATAATCTTACTTTGTGATTTATTTAACAAATTGAAGTTTTGATCGAATCGGGAATAGTATAAATTAGCAGCATCGAAACTTGGAAAAAATAACATCAGAGAATAGTAGGTTGGCATAATCAGTTTTTTACTTGCGAATCTTGCGAAGTTGGCGAAACTGGCGATTTAGGATATCTTTTTTTATATGCGATTTTATTGTGTGGTAGGGATAATATCTGTGATAATGACCTTTTTGTATGTGCTCGTATTCATGTTCGATTTTTAAGTACAATTATAATGTAACTTTGAATAAGTCATAAAAATAGGCGTTTTTTATGTTTTTTTGTATCCCTTCTCTTGGGATCTGTTTGTTTTTCTGCTTTCAGGATTGCACACTATTTGAACAAGATTTATCAAGGGAAAAACACGTGTGTTCCTTGGTGAAAAATAGTATCTAATGCAATCAAATTTGCAGAGAAAAACAGTAGAGCCAAGAGTAACGGATGCGACAGGGGGGGACAGTAGGATATAAGAGGTGAAAAAACAATATTTATCAGAGAGACAGAAAGGTAGTTGTATAACGGGGAGAAACCGCTCTTTTTTTTAAGTTCCTGTTCTGTTGATAGCTGCTAAAGCCATCCATGATGTTATCTCACAGGTTAAAGAACTTCTGGTAGCAATCATTGGAAATTTCTTTAATCAATGTGAAGTAATAGATGCTTTTCATGGGAAATAGAAGTAAATTTGCTACTTTTATTGTTTATATAGAAGTGATAATTATAAACTTATGAAGTTAAATAAGATAGAAATAGAGAACTTCCGTTGCTTTCAACATTTCGCATTGGAGTTTGCTCCCGGTGCGACAGTGCTGATTGGCCGTAATGGTACGGGTAAAACCTCCTTGATTAGATCGATAACCAATGCTCTTAGCTTTATCTTTGCAACGAGTAAAGATCCTAAAATAAATGAGGTCTTGGTAGCTGGTAATCCTGATTTGAAGATAGCCAATATTTCGCCCAGCGAAGTTTGGTGGGATGAGACAGAACGTACATCTGCGGGATTTGTCAGTATCAAGTCCGAAGCTAATTTCGAAGGTGAAGAACTATCGTGGGAATTAATGAAGCCGTCTACTTCAAATTCTGGACTTCGTACTGGTTTATACCAGAATGCATATAACGCATTTGTCAAGAGATATAATATAACAGGAAAGTGGCCTTTGTTGGCTTTCTATTCAGATTCGTTTCCCAACGTAGTATCAAGGATTAGTAAATTTGCCAAGGATATGTTGGCTAAAGATGGGATTTCTCTTCGTAATTTTGGTTATTATCAGTGGGACGATGAAACCTCATGCTCATCCATCTGGCAAATCAGGTATCAGAACTGCTATACAAAGTGGTTGACTAATAAACAACAGGAGGAATTGGTAGCTAATGAAATAAAAGTGCTAAAGAATCTTGATAAATATACTGTGGTCGAATTGGAGAAAAAGGAAAAAGAGTTGGCGGCACTACGCACAGAAACTGAGGGGAATTTCAGGGAATGGAATACAATTCTGACCTGTTTAAAAAGATTCTCTGAAGTTACAACCGGTTATACCGATTCTACCTTTGAAGTAAAATCACTCCAATCCGAGCAACGGGGTACGGAATGGAAACTGGTTATCAAGATGGATGATAAATCAATTATATTCGATCAGCTACCTGCCGGTTACAAGCGTCTTTACTATATTGTATTTGATATAGCATACCGCTCTTTTATTCTGAATGGAAATGCGGACTCTTCTGGAGTTGTGCTGATTGATGAACTGGATTTGCACTTGCATCCTTCTTTGGAACAGGAAGTCTTGCAACGGTTTATGAATACATTCCCCAATATTCAGTTTATTGTCTCCACGCATTCGCCTCTTGTTATTTCAAACCTGAACACTCAGGAAAAGAATGCTTCAGGCGATTCTCGCAATAGAGTCTATCGAATGGTAATGGGACAAAAAAAGCCGGATATACTACCGAATATGTTTGGCGTAGATTATAGTACTTCAATGTCTGATTTTATGAATACACCATCAAGAAATTTGCAGGTCAAGGAATTGATTGACGATTACGTGATTCTAAAATACCAGAAGCTGGAAGACAAAGCCCAAAATGTCTACAATAAAATTATGAAGACAGTAGGAGAGGATAATCAGGCAGTATTAGCCGAAATTGAAGACAAGCTAAAAGAACTGGAAACTTTATGAGGTACATAAATAAGGAGTTACCTGTTTTTAAGGAAAAAGGCGAAGCTATTGTTTATAGGTTTCTTACGGAAGCCTATGTTGAAGGTTGCCATTACGAAGGACTTGATTATGCTAATTTTCGTAAACCGGAATATCGAAAAGAATTTGATTCTCTTCTGAGAAAGGAACAATATAATTTGTGTTGTTATTGTATGCGCAATGTATCAAGTAGTGCTATCACTTTAGAACATATTATTCCAAGATCATGTAATGAAGAAAACTATAAGTATTATAGAACGAACTTTCGAGTGCTACATGATCATGTTGTACTAAATGATCTTTTTAAAACTGCTCCTTTGAAGCCACAAGCAGAGTTGACGCATTATCCTCATATAGTAGCTTATGCCAATTTGGTCGTTTCATGTAACGGGATTTCAGAAGAGAACAGCAGAGAGTGTTGTATGTGCAGTGGTCCGCGTGGAAATGAAAAAAATGTTCCGTTGATGTTACTTCCTAATTGTCTTGAACAGGTGGGTTATATCAAGAATGGAAAGATGTATTCAATAAATGGAGATAATAATCGCTGATACCATTACACGATTAAACTTGAATTATGAACGTCTCATGGAGATACGAAAAATATGGTATCTGATTGGTAAGCACCAGTGCTGGAGCAAATTGTGGAAAGCTAATTCGAAACTTTTACGAGCATTGGTGTTTTGCCAGTTGTTTGAAGTAGAACGTCCTTCTGAATTGTTTGATAAAATAAGTAAACATTATGATAGTGACTTTTACTGGGAATTATTGCTTCAGTATAAGTGGTTTCATGGGTATTATATCTTATGTGGGCGGAAATAGTTGAACAATTAATGGCGTGGGCATTCTTTTCATTTGTGTTCGAGGGATTGGTAGTTCCTGTTATGATATTTGAAAATACAACGTTCCACGCTTTTTTGTGCCCTTTTGGTAACCAATCAGCGTCAATATATAATGAAAGAGTAAATGCAAAATACAGCCAAGCCCCAAATGCGGGACTTTTGCATTTTAATAGTCCTATCTACTTTTCCATTTTCAACAAAACAGCGCATACTCAAAGGTCGGTAAAATCGGGTAATGTGGAAACAGGACGGCTGAAAATTCGCAAACGTAAGAGCCATCAGGTCATTAATATTGTCCATAGACTACTAATTAATTTAAGTGATTATTTATTATTCCCTTCGATTATCCATTAATCGGAAAGACTGCTGATTTTTTCAGCTTTCCGATTGTATCCTGTTCCTGCAAGGATTCTGTGAAAAATACCTTTTCTGAAAAAAAGGAAGATTTTTCATTAAGAAAGCCAACGGCGTGCCTTGCAAGGGAACTTGAGGGGATACAATCAACTTCGCGGAAAAAATAGGTAGGCTTTACGTGAATGGTACAAGTATGGCAGGGGTAAAAAAGGCTATTTTGAAATTTCGGTATGACTTTTCTGAAGTAGATGTGTAAATTCGGTATGCGTTTTCTGGGTTTTATTTCTAAATTTGATTTGACTTTTTATTTGTTATACCTATATTTGTATTGAAAGCCAATGAATAAAAGTGTATGAAACAGTATTTTAAAAGACATATAGATAAGTACCTGGAAGAATGGAAGAGTGGTCTCAACAGAAAACCTTTATTGGTCAGAGGCGCCAGACAGGTAGGCAAGTCGTCGACAATACGCCATCTCGGAAAAGAATTTAAGTATTTTGTCGAGATAAATTTTGAACGACAGAAGGACATAAAGACATTGTTTGGGTATAATTTGAACGTGAAGAATATTTGTGCCCAATTGAGTGCCATCTATAATACGCCGATAATACCAGGCGAAACCCTGCTTTTTTTTGATGAAATACAAGAGTCTCAACGGGCCATTTCTTCCTTGCGTTATTTCTATGAAGATTATCCGGAACTCCATGTTATAGCTGCCGGTTCTTTACTGGAATTTACATTGAAAGAATTGCTGTCATTCGGTGTTGGAAGAATCCGTTCCATGTACATGTATCCTTTTTCTTTCGATGAATTTTTGGAAGCTCAGGGACTGGAATTGCAGGTCAGTTTTAAGAAAAACGACGCCGATTGCGAACATCCGCTTCCGGTTCCCCTGCATGAAGACATGGTATCCCAACTGCGTTCTTATTACTTAGTAGGCGGGATGCCCGAAGCTGTGCGAATATGGGTACAAACATGCAATTATAAGGAGTGTGGCATCGTCCACAACGATATATTGGATACTTATCAGGACGATTTCAAGAAGTATAAGACACGTATTTCGCCATTATTGCTTTCGCAGACATTGAAATCCGTAGTTCTTCAAGCAGGGGGGAAATTTGTGTATGCTCAGGTGAGTAATACAGCAGATGGGACAAGTGTAAAAGAAGCATTGTCGCTGCTTGCGTTAGCCGGGCTAGTAACTCCTGTTGTCCATACGGCCGCTAACGGGCTTCCGCTCGGAGCGGAAGTAAATGAGAAATTCAGGAAATTCCTCTTTCTCGATATTGGTTTGATGCAGTCGTTGCTGGGGATTCAGGCTAAAGATGTACTTATTGCAAATGACATGGATTTTGTAAACAAAGGTGGCCTGTCTGAGATGTTTGCCGGTTTGGAACTAATAAAGTATGATAACTACTTGTCAAAGCCTGAACTTTATTATTGGCAACGAATAGAACGCGGTGCACAGGCAGAAGTAGATTATGTTATCAGCCGTAAGGGTAAGATATATCCGGTAGAAGTAAAAGCCAACAACTCAGGCTCCATGCAAAGTATGTATAAGTTTTTGGAGTTGAAGGGGAGTGAATATGGGATAAGAACGAGTCTGGAACCATTTTCTTCTTACGAAAAGATAAAGGTGGTACCCTTGTATGCACTTTCTAATAAGGTGATTCAAGAGTAGTGTTATGTGTTTTAAAGGATGGTTACGGATGCCATTCTCTCTTTTTTAGTATTACAATCAAAAGTTTCTACATCGTTTTGGGAGAATGCGATTTAAGTAGATTTATTGGATATTTTAAATAAGCTTCTTCATTATTCGGCGATTTCTATTGGAATCCCCTGGTCATAAGACTTTCCAGTTAGAATATGACCGGGAAGTTTTATGACTAAAAATGAGATATGGAAAACTGTGTGGGAAAATACAAAAGGTGACAGCGTAGGTCATTGGAAACATTGTGGCTTTTCCAATGATATGTATTTGTAAACTGAATTATTAAATTATACCCTGCACGCTAAATTCACAGGCAAGGGCAGGAATGCGTACAAGGTAACTATGGTCTAATGCTTTTAAGCTTCTAACGCCATGGGAATTAGTAGTGACAGGTTTTCTGTTTTATCATCTTCTCCAACGGGTTTGATTATAGCTGCTGTTGAACAATCGCCTATTTCGAATGTGACTTCTTTGTTTGTGAAGTTTTCCAGTATCTGTTTAAGTAACTCACCTTTGAAGCCAATTTTCAATTCCTCCCCTGAGTAGGCGCAAAGCAAAGTCTCTTTAGCCGAAGTGGAATAATCGATGTCTTTTCCGGACATTTCAATGCCCTTATCGGAGAAAATCATTTCTATAATGCTATTTGCAACGCTTGAAAACAGTCCTACCCGTCTAATGGATGATAATAAGTAGTTTCTCTCTATAGTTGCCGTATTGTGGTTTCCGTGTGGAATGATAGCGTTATAGTTCGGGCATTTTCCTCTAATAGTCGGTAACGTAAAGTATCATTTTCGAAGATAAACATAGCTTCTCTTCCGTTATGATTGATGGTGACTGGCGTTGTAACCTTGTCTGTCAGGCTTTTTATCAGTTTTGCGGCTTTGGTTGGCAGCACAAAGTTCAGGTTTTTAATCGGAGTTTCCAATTTGTAAGTATTGCGAACTAATTTGTGTCCGTCCGAGGCTGTGCATTGGAATGTTTTCTCTTTTGTAGTAATGTATATTCCGCTCGTGATCGGACGCAACTCGTCATTTCCTACGGCAAACATGGATTGAGCGATGGCGGTATTCAATGTGATTGCTTCGATTAGTACCTCTTCTATGTTGTCTAATGACGATGGAATGGTATATTCATCCGTTGATATCAAATTCAATGTGCTGTTCGGCGAGGCTTTTGAGAGCGTCCAGCAGTCTTTCGACAGGTAAACAGATTTTTCCGTTTCCCTCGGTGTTTGCTATTGTGCTGCATTGGCTACATTCTCCGTCCAAAGCGGTGACCCGTAGGGTTTCCCCGTCCATTTCGAAAAGATAATTGGAAGGATAGGCAGTACGGTTTTCATGTTCATTACTTTTGTTAATGCAGACAATTTATTTGCCAATCTGTTTGCTGATACCTGAAATTTCATAATGTCTAATTTTTTATTTCCCTATCGTCGAGAGCATTTTGCTCTCTATTGTCGGATTGTTATTTTCTGTGCATCCCTTTAAATATTTTGTATATGAAACATTAAAAAATAGGACAACCAAAGGAAGTAATTTTTACAAAGCAATTTCTTGTCAATTTGGCAAAGGAGTACGACTTAAATATTGTAATGTCTGAACGGCTTGGAAACGGGCGTAACATAGAAATTATAGTCAATGATGAGTTGTTAAAGATGTTAATAGAGCTCCAGAATCAGCTTACCAAACTGAAGGAAATGGATAATGATGGATACAAGGGGGGTAGAATTACCTCGCCCTTCTCCGGAAGAATAGTGAGATTGCGAAGTTATTGATTGCAGAAGATGAATGTGAAAATATAACTAATTATATAATATTATATATGAACTATATTATGATGATATATCATTAGTTATATATGATTATTTATAATATTAAAAGCCAAGCTTTTTAAAACTATTTCAGACTCAGAAGCGTGATATTTTTTAGCGACACTTCTCCATAGTTTCACCGCATTGACTACTTCATTCTTTATTTCCTCGGCACGTTTCTCTGAAATGAGGTAATATTTGGCCGTTAGCATTACGAGGTCCATGTCTAATGAATTATCGTCTTCATTGATATTCAATTTTAATCCAATTCCATCTTCATTGGGGTTGATATCAAAGGCAGGAGAGAGCATCCACCCGTTTTCTGTATAGAGAAAACCGTGATTACGTAAATGGTCGTCAGTATTAGAAACGCAAACGGAGAACATTACCCTGCGGAAAAGCTCTTCAAGATCTTCTATCGGCCTAAAGCTGATGCTCTTTATTAGTTCAACAATATCCAGATAACTGCTACCTTCGGAGGCATCGTCTCCGTCAGACCGGTTTAGTAAAGTCATAGCCGAAGAATAGTGAATTCTTTTTCCTGTTTCGGTCCTGTCAAACCGTTTGGATAGATACGTGTGATATTTACTTCTGAACTGTTTGATTTGTGCTTGTGGGACAGTGATACCGGCTTTGATCGCTAAGTCATGCACTATGATTTCCCATAGTCCAATATCGGTTGTATCATTTTTACTGGGGAACTTGGCAATCCACGGATATTGATTTGCGTCGGTTACATCGGCTTTAGGTCTGGCACCACCAAGTGAAGAACCGGGGGCAAACAATTGATTGATCCATTTAAGTGTTTCTTCGTCCAGTTTATCTGCATTCTTTTCATACTGCTCGACTGCATGTTCCAGTTGGCGTAAAGATGCCCATGGTGGAGCAGCGAGAGATTTGTCTTCGCATACAAACTCCCCATCTTTATCGGTTTTATACCGCAGACCACCCATCCGATGCCGGTCATATATTCCCAAAAGGAAATCGATAGCTACTATTCTTTTCAAGGACCTTTTTTCGGCTTTAGCCAGTAAAGCTTCACGTCGTTTGATAAGTTTCATTCCCCACCTGTCAGGTGCAGAATCTTGAAAAACACCAAAGTTATTTGAAGAAGCGGAATAAAGCCTTCCGGAGAATAAAGGTAACTCGGGGTCAATCTCAATTCCCTCTTTCAACCACGTGGCATCGTACTCGAAAGAATAAGTATCTTTTCCTCTTACAGAACTATAGTAGAGGATGCCGATCAGGCGAGGGGAATCATACATTTCCCAGTCTGCATATACGAAGACTTCTGTTTCTGTATTTGAATTTGCCATAATCGTTCTAATTAATTTCCGGTTTAGGAGACGTGCCATCATCGATCACATGCTCTATCGGTGATTTCACTTTCTTCTTTTTAGGGGCTCTTTTGGGTGCAAGCAGCATATTGTCCTGAAGCCTTCTTCCCAAAGGATCTTTATCTGCGATCAACAGAATGTCCTCCGCCAGTTGAAGTACGGATAACACTTGTAAATATGTTCCTATACCTACACCCGGTTCTCCCTTTTCCACATTGCTCATTGTGGAGACTGCGATACCTGCACGTTCTGCTACGGATTTTGAAGATAGTTTTCTACGTAGGCGGGCTAGACGAATATTTTCGCCCAACTGCTCAAGTATCTTTTTCTGCTTTTGAGTATATACAGCTCCTTTTGATTTCATAACTAATGATATTATACTGCAAATATATAAATAATATGTGATATATCATTTGTTATGATACATTATTTATCTAATTAAAATATTGTTTTTCTTATCATCCTTTATGATATTGGCGCTAACCACAGAAGGAATTATCATCAGGTAGTTTTGCTAAAGTACTGATTTTTCCACATATATCAACATGGTTGGAGAATAATGGTTTGGATGTTATTAATGAGTTACATAACAGAGTGGAAATTGAATTGACCCCATTAAAAGGCATTTATGTAAACTATGATATCCTGTCCGATCGCCTGTACCAGCGGGAGAATTGCCTTTCCCCGATACATACAAGAAATATAAAATATTAATAATCAATAAGTTATTGTTTAAACGGTAGAAAATGCAACATGTATATAACTTGCTTGTAATCAGTTGATTATGGTGCAGTAGCAACCGTGAATACTTGATGATTAGGCTAATGTTTGCAATACGTACTAACATTTAACGATTTTATTCATTATTAATATTACAAAGGTAGAAAAAATCTGCATATCTTATGTTATTTTGCCTTTTGTTTCTTTCTCTATTGATCGATACGTGTGTGTGAATACTACGTCAAACTTGCGAGCCTGATGAAATATTGCATCGGATTTTGGGTAATCTATACTGCCGTATAATGTTTTTCTTGACTATTAATGCGTTATTGAACCATTTCCTTTTACATCGTAAGATATATTTTGTGCATCGGGTTTTACATATTCATATCTTATAATATAGAATGATTGCTTTTTTATGCCACAATATCCCATTCAAAGAGTGTGGTAAAATGTATTATTCCTGAAATTCAATGATTTACGTAGAGTGTTTCCATGAAATTTTGTAGAATAAGTACTATATGTATTTTAAAGAGAAAGTATATGAAGTTTATTATGTTACTGAATGTGAGAATTTATATTTAGACTCTTTAAAATGTTTAGTTTGTAGTATTTGCTCTAGATATACTTATCCTAATTGAGAAATAGTAGAAGTGGATAAGTACTTCCTTTGGCGAAAGTGGCAAAGTTGGCGAAATGATCAGAGGAAAAAAATGCGTCGTGAAATTCGGAAACTTTTGCCGAGCAAAAAGCCGACTCGGGCTGGTGGAAAAGAGTCAGGGGAGGCTGCCCGCAGAGGAAAGGACAATCCGGTACATCAGAAATTACAAATCGTTTGGAAGCCAATTCTATGGCTGTTGACAATTTCTCCGGTACATCCGACAAGTACCGTTCATTTTTCATAAACTTATACTCTTAATATTTCAGTCCTTCACTGTTCGCAATGTATAAAACCCCTCGCATAATTCATCATAATAGTAAATATATTATTTATTATTAGTTTTATTTTGATTTAACAGTTAATATATTTACCTTTGTGGCATGGCAACAAATTATATTACCCAGGCAATGGCCAATCCGGAAATCATCACGGAATTGGGCAGAAGATTTAAGGAGTACAGGTTAACCTACAAGCTCACTCAAAAAGAGGCTGCCGATAGAGCCGGCGTAAGCCTTGTCACTTTGCGACAGTTCGAGAACGGGAAAGCCTATAATATCAACATGGGCAACTTTCTTGCGCTGTTGCGAGTAGTGGACTGTCTGGAACAAATGGACAACCTGCTGCCGGAAATACCTGTTTCTGCCTATACAATGGAACAAATAATGAGCCAAAAGCCCAAAAGGATAAGACATGGAAAGTAATATCATAAGTGTTATGCTGTGGGGAGAAGAAGTTGGAAAACTTTATTGGGACGAAAGGAGTAAAAAAGCAGTTTTCAACTATCACCCGAACTTCATCAAGAAAGGACTGGAAATCGCTCCATTGACCGCTTCTGTCAAGGGACCGGCGGCAAAGGGTATGCCCATACTCGGAAACAAAGAGAAGATTTATCAAGGACTCCCGCCGTTTCTGGCAGATTCTTTACCTGACCGATGGGGAAACATGGTCTTTGACCAATGGGCTGCCCAGAACCATATTTCCAAACGCGGGCTTACACCGGTAGATAAACTCTCTTTTATCGGGAAACGAGGTATGGGAGCCTTTGAATTCATTCCGACCACTCCCGGATTAGAATCTTCTTCCACCCTCCAGATAGACAGCTTATACCAACTGGCACGCCGTATCTTCGAGGAACGAGAGGGAATATCCGTACAAGATGATGAAACACTGCATCTGCAAAGTATCTATGAGGTAGGAACGTCAGCCGGAGGACAGCACCCGAAAGCCATCATCGCTATCAATGAAACGAGACATGACATACGTTCCGGCCAAGTTTCATTACCGGAAGGTTATACCTATTACATCCTGAAATTTGCTGAAGGGAATGACTTTCCATTCACACAAATGGAAATGGTATATTATGAGATGGCAAAAGAAGCCGGAATTACGATGATGCCTTCCCGACTTATTCAAATTGAGGGAAAATATCACTTCCTGACGGAACGTTACGATAGGGTAAATGGAGAGAAGATACATACACAGACACTCGCAGCCATGAACCCCGACGCAACAAGCTATGAGGATTTGTTTGAAGTCTGCCGAAAGCTGAACATACCTGCCAATGAACAGTCTGAACTCTACCGACGGACAGTCTTTAATATCATGAGTGGTAATGTAGATGACCATATCAAGAACTTTTCCTTCCTGATGGAGAAAAACGGTACATGGCACATCACTCCTGCCTACGACATGACATTCACCACCAATTTAGACGGTGCAGCCTACGAAAATATACATTCTATGAGCATTTCTGGAAAGAATGACGGAATCACGGAAGTTGATCTGCTGCTATTTGCTAAACTGAACGGTATCAAAAATGCAAAAAAGATAATCGAAGAAGTTAGCCTTGCCGTCAGCCATTTCTATAATTATGCTACCAATTATCAGATAGACGATTATTGGCAAGACCGTATCGAGCAACATCTTTCCGGTCTTGTGCTTCCAAACATAGGGGAAACCATGAAACACTATCTGCCCACCATTGTCGAACCATACGAAGCGGAAGATGGCTTTTTGGTAACAGAAATTGACGTTACTGAAAATATCCGGCATGACTTTCGAATCGAAGCTGTCATTAACGGGAAACGACAGAAATATATTGCCGGACATAAAAGTGATTTAGCTGCTGAAATTATCACCAAAGGGAGAAACAAAATGGCTGCTGAAGATAAAAAAGAGCTTGTACAACGATTATTACTACCTTTGGCCAAGAGAAAATTTACTCCAAGGGGCTCTTAAACTATTGATATATAACATATCAGGAGTGCAGTATGGATAAACCTGTGAGTGTTGCATCGTTGTATTATATTTGAAAAAAAAGAATTACTGGTGAAGAACGATGACATACTCTAATTACCAAAGTTCATCATTCGGAAGCTATAATAGTTTAGTTTGGAACTTGAAGAGATATACAAAGGGACATTTACTGAATATCCCTAATTAGTGGGAATAATATTAATTCAATGGCTGTAGGGTTGAATTACTATTTGAAGTACTACTGTCTGATTACCGTATCGTGGTATGTAGATCAACCTGTAGAAATGTCGGAGGTTTTGCCTCAAATACCTTTTCCGGTGGAAGTGAAAGCAAGAGTAGGGAGACATTTCTGTATCAGTAAATAGTTAAACAATTTACTATCAGATAGTTATATATAAAAGTAACGTAAAATACTGACTAAAAACGACTTAAATATAACAAAATAATGGTTTTAGGAGAGCCATTTTCTCTTGTTATACCTATTTTTCAGCATTTTTGTCCCCAGTTTGTCCCTCAAGCTACATATGGGAGACAAATTTATGTCCCTCAATGAATTTGAAGACTTTTCTCTATAATATCTACCCAATCATAGACAATTATCGTTTTGTATAGCCATTCTTAGTCTATTAACCACGAATATATTCAAGCGCTATAATATTGATATACAAATATATACATATAAATTTGTGCTGAGTAGGAATTACAACAGATGATATTCTGATATAAAAACAAATAACATTCTATAGAATATTAATCTTAGCTTTTCTATAGGTTGGCATCTACCGCTCCAGGTTTAAAGAAGTTAACATTTGATGCAATAACAAAATATTGCGGTATTACTTTATGACTTATTATTTCGTGGTTGAAGGCTATATTTATTCAAGTAAAAACATAGACAATTTTTCTTACAGTTATTCGATATATAGATATGCAAGCATATTATTATTGACATATAAATAAAATTATAATAAATACGATACTGCATAGTTCTTGTGGTGTCTTCTTGCGGTGTTTTCTTGTATGGTTTATGCTAAAGGGAATAGGCAGTCCCAACCTGTTTCCTATGCAACGAAAGATATCTGTCGATGATACTTTTATCCGAGCAAAATAGAACTCCTACTTTTAGAATATCCTACCTTCTTATTTATAAATGCAAAAGATGTTTGATTAAATCCACATGTCTAAATTCATTTTGTCAAATATCGGAATTATACAAATTATCGGCACTATATCAAATTTGTGCCAATAATTTGTATATTACTACTTAGCTTGTAGATTTTCAAATACACTCGCTTAATGAAGTCTTATTCTTTCCTCTGGCTGCCATTCTGTAAGTGAAACAATCGCATGGTATTGCTCCGGAGTCAGAACCGAATTGCCATCACCCAAGCATTCATATTCCCAAGGCAGTTCATAGACAGTACCCTCTTCCTGATAACCCATGTAGTTGTGAAATAAGTCGGGAATCAGCCGCACATAATCCTTTTCGAGCATGATTCTTAGGAGCTTCTCTGCATCGTATATCAGCAACGGTATCCCGACCTTATACAGGGCTGTCGCTACATCAATAGCCAATCCGGCATTGGCCGAATAACTGTTGGAAACAACAATTTTCCACCCCAGCTGCCGGTCGTTTGAGGCAAAGATATTCAGACGCGAAAGCCCCAGTTCACCGTAATGGTCAGTCGCGAACCGCATGAAATCCTCCGGACTGTCAATGTCGTACATTTCCGCTACATCCACGAACTTCTTCCGCTTGTAATAGACTACATCACATAGTTCTTCAGGAACATCCTGCGGATCTGTATAGATACGCCCGCTAAAACCATGTTTCCTGTGGTGAGCTTCATACACCTCGTTGGCAATGCGGTAATAGGTGCAATACCTTCGGATGGTCATGGTTTTTAAAAGAGGGACAGAACACTCGTGTACGGAATCCTCTAATGCCTTGATGGCCGTTTCCCGGTCTTCCACCTCGATTTTGAAATTCGGTACTATGCGATTAAGTTCTCTTTGTGCAATACGTCCCGTACGCTGCTGGTACGGCAGGTTGTGCGCCACGTAATCGTTGAACCCGTCAGGATTCGCAACAATGACATCAATCATCCGTTACAAATAGTCGAAAAGGCAGGTTAGGTTTTCTCTGCGCCACGCATTATTTGGCTCTACATCTGCACACTTGGAGCGATTCGTAATGATAAAACGGAGCCGCTTCCGGTCCGTAACACGAATTGACCGGTAATCCCCGTATCGGCTCGAAGCGACATGGAACCACCTGGTCTCCATCGGGTTGAATGCAAGCCAATCCACTAAAAACACCTTCTGACTGTCATATTCCCCTGAAGCAATCAATTCCTCGGCATCGCCCCACTCTTCCGGCTCGGGTCGCGGTATCTCAATATAGAATCCCCGATACTCATCGTCGCCTATCACCGCCAGCCGCTCGAACCGATGTTGAATCTCAACCAGCCATTCCAGCATATCGCCACCAACGACAATTTCCCATTGACGGCATTCGCCCAACGCCTCCAAATGCAAGGCATTCAGGCCAACCTCCTTCGCCAAATTGGCAAGGAACTTTCTATCTATGATTTTTCTTTCGTTCATTTCTGTATGTTCATTAAATTTCAATAAACTTGCCCGGATCAAATCCGTTCATCAGGTGTTCATCCTCAAATACATATCCTATCTGGTTGCAGATTATGAGGGTACTGCCAATCTCAGCATCAATATTGGTATGCGAATGCCCGTAAATCCAGGTATCGATCCGGCTGCCGACAATCAGGTCTCCGTATTTGCCGGGAATTTAGCATCTCTGATCTCATATAATCAAAAAACACACTGTCCCCTTAGTTTCTCTAACATGTGCAGACACATAAACACATACATCAATATTCAATCTCCTTCAATATAACGTCTACCGATATATAACTAAATGAGAAGGTATTTGTATCTTTTATTAAGCAATCATATCGCGTAACATATAAGCTTGAACAGAACTTCTCTCAACCATAAACGTCAAAATGCAGACTATCTTCTTTCTTAATTCTCTATTCTGCCTAATTACTTGCCTTTTACTACGTACATAACTATTCATAAAACGCTCCAAATAGAAAACGATATTATTTGCATGCCTTCCAAGGTCAATATCTGAATGTGTTGACATAATTTCAAACAACCAATCTATACCTTTTTCAGGATATTTAGCAGCGATATAATTGAGACTCTTTGAGATTGAGAATACAACAGAGGGGTTGTTCCCATAGTTTACTACAGCCTTGTCATAAAGCCAAAAATTGGAATCATTAAAGCTATGCCATTCTTTTGTTTCTGGCATAGATAGTTGATCGGCCAGCAGGTAGGTTATTGTCATTTCATCACAATATTTGTCATTACTCATGACATTGTCAAATAATAGTTCCCATACCTTCCAAAATATATTTGGTCTATTCATTATATTTTCCTCATGTACAAATGCTCTAACGAAATATACTGCATTACTTCCACCATCCAAATATTTAAAACACGGAGAAATAAATTGTTCAACATGATGTATTTCCTGACAGAGGACATAATGAGCAATAGCCTTATAAAGATTCCAATGTCTGTCATACCTAGGATGGTATGCATTATGGTAATCTTCCTGCATTGTAGTTTGGGCAAAATAAGGCATTAATCGTAAAACTATCTTTTGAAATAGTTTGTCCTCTGGTTTATTCTGAATTAACTCAAGCATCACCTCTGCGGACTCAATATCCAACTTTTCTAGTTCTGTAAGCATAGACTCCGAAAGAGGAGAAGCTTTATCAATTAAATAATCCTGCTTTATAGCTGTTCTAAGATAATAGCCAATAACCAAGTTTAATAAATCATTATCTCCTTTCTGTGTTATGGCTTCGATAACATAATCACACACTCTCTTATATGCCCCCAAATCTTGTTGAACACACAAGACTTTCGAAAGTCGTTCTATATACTCGACCTTCTCATCAGGGTACATTCTAATAAGATTCGGAACAGCATGAATGGAAGCCTCTAAACCATCTGACATCTGAGCATAGTAATTTCCACTTATTGCAACACTTATTATATTGTCAATAATCTCTTTACAGAATAAAGCATCTTCCTGATTCAGCATATCATCATAAAAGGAAATCAATACACCTGCAGCATTGTTTGGCGCATATAAATCCATCGGCATAAGTTGCCGACCTGATGCAATCTCCTTTAATATCTCTTTTGAATCAGTAATAGCATTAAGCGGATTATCTTCATATCTTTTATAAACACTTGATTCCGATTTGCCTTCCAATTTCATTTGGCACCATGTAATCAAATAACTATATTTCATAGAGTTATTTATCGTCTGAATAGAATCCTCACTATATTGCTTAAGTTCTTCTGGAAGTTGTGGATTCAATTCAATCATTAATTGATTACCACCAATTTGAGTTACTTTAGGAGAGTGTTTTCGACGATCTATTCGGTGTAGGAGAATTTCAACTATTTTCTTATCTTCACCATACAATAATTTTGCTTTTTCGTAATGATTGTCAAGAACAGAACTTATAGTCTTGACTACCAATTTGAAATCTTCATCAGAATGACCTTTAAGTAGAGAATACTGCATTTCTGTGCATAGCGACTCAAGGCACTTGTGCCTAAACTTTTGTTTTAATGTGGCAAATCGCTCCTTAGCGGCCTCCTTGCTAAGCATTCCGGCCATGCCATAAAACCATGATAACTGATTTTCGTCACTGAGCCTGATAGAATCCCAGTGGAAAAATTCAACAGAACGGAAAAGATCGACTGCATACCTCCAATACTTTTCAGGATGAGAAAAGACAATACTGGATACTATTGCTGTTAGGGATACAGATTTTGAATTCTTCAACAAATAGTTTAAAGTGGAAGAGACAATCTTATCATATTTCTCATCATCTGAAAATTCCAATAGCACTTTCTCTAGTGCCATATGCATAGATTCCAATACATCAGGAAAGGTGATATGAACTGCACCTCTATACAATCCCCATAATGCGTAATTTCCATACTGTATTGTCTGTTCATCTCCCATATATACAGCTACTTCCGTTAATTGTTCATGAGACTCACCATTTTTCAATATATAGTCAATGATTCGATTAGTAAAAGAGACAATATATTCTACAGTTCGCCAATAGTGAAAAAACAACAATGGATAAATTGGAGTCTGAAAAGCATACGCTGGGCCATACCTATATTCAAGTTCTTCGTGGTTTAAACCATAATGATTATTTTTTGAATGCGAATAACTCCTCCATTCGAATTCATCATTAGGATCAACTTTTATATAAGTCCAGAACAAGTCAATAATTGATATTATATCATCTGGTATAACTGCGATTAAATTAAACGAAAACTGTGGCTTAGAAAGAACATAATGGAAAAGTTCATAGTATGGATCTCTATGCGAATTCCATTTGTTGACTATTATTTTTTCGACAATAGCATGAAGTTCCTCTTTAATTTCTTTAGCCGAATTGATAGTGATATTGCATAGAATCTCAATGATTGAATGATCATAATAGTCAAATTCTCCCGTTTCCCCTTTTTGCCACATAACTAAAGCCATCAATCCAGCCTCTCGTGTTGTATTTCCAGTTGGATTGCACTCAGCCCACTCTTTAAGGATCTGATATTTATGTCTTACAGGAACTGCCTCCACTTCATTTTCAAACAATAGGTGGATAATTGCGCTCCAACCAGATCCATAAGGAGTATATATTGGATAATCATATCCTTCACTAGTAAACGTAGTTTTTAATTTTTTACATGCAATTCGAAGAAGAAAGATAATACGATTCAATAATTTTGCGTCATTCGTAAACAACTCTGATTTTACTTTAGATAAAAAATTGCCGGCAAAAGAAGACTGCATTATTCCAACAACAATTTCATCTCGCCATATCTGGCTTATGGAATCGTCTAAAGCATGATTAAGAATATCATGTATGACAGATTCATCACTATCAATTATTGCGGTCAACCACAAACGAAAAGATTTGCGTACGAGGAATGAGGTACCCAAATTCTCAAAAAATGCTAGAATAGATTTTCTCTCTGCCCATCTACGATCAATTATTTTATTTAACCCCCATTCCTCATATATATCGTGCGTTATGAATATTCCATTATCATTTCGTCCCAAAACCTCATCATCCAGTAGGTTTTGAATAGCTTCTGGATCAAAGAATCTATCACTTAAATAAAAACTATCTCTTTCTATTCGTTTTTCAATAAAAGACTCAAACGTATTTGATCTCTTTATTGAAATACCACATTTTATACTTTTTCCACCTATTTTATTTTGCCAAATCAAGTTAGCAAAATTGGAGTAGGAGCCTTTCCGGTCAATCGAATCATATGATTGTAAATATAGGTTTAAGTAAAAAAGAGTGTTGAGACGTTCACAAAACGCGTCATTATCCGGAAGCTCAAAGCCATATTGTTTGGACAAATCAGATAATGACTCTTGAGTAAGAGAATCTATACTGATTAATGATGTCTTTAAAAAATATGTAAACCTTAAATCATCTTGTAGGGTTTGCATGTAACTACTTCGGACAGTAAACACTATTGTCCATTTATGCTTAACAAGTTGAGAAAGTAAGGACTCAAAAACAGAGATGTCCTCTAGTCCTTGAATTCTTTCAGCAGAATCAATTATGAATACTTTATTGTCACAATTATCATATGATTTGAAGAAATTATCTACTCCAGCAACAAACAAGTTATCCAAGTTTGAAGCCTTGATATCTTGAGCTTTTCTAATGCAAACTGGAATTTCATCCTTTATTTCCTGCCAAACAGATTTCATCAATGCAGTCTTACCGCAGCCACCCTCACCATAAATAACCAAATGTGTGTTATTGTTAATAGCATCCTTAATTTTATCTACTTGTATAGAATAGTCTATCCTAATGGTATACTTATCAGATAATATTTCTGTTCTTATTGGAGAAAAAACAGAATCCGCATTTGAATTCTCTCTCTTAATAGTCAACTCCAACTCAGAATCATAGGCAAAGAAATAATCATAAATCCAATCAACTTGCATCACAGAATCTAGAATCATGTTGTCCGTTACCCACTCAATCTTCATACCTAAAGATTTGGCTTTATCTACAACAAGTTGTTGTTTTCTGGTCATTGTTGTTCTACTGGAATTTGTTGAATTTCCAAAAGTTTTATTGCAATAGATTATTTGAACAGTTTGACTAGGATATCTTTCATGAGCAACTTGTAACGAATGATTTATTTGATCCGGATCTATGGCATTTTTGAAATATTTTGCACTAAATCCAATTAGCTCTCCTCCAACAGCAATGGGATCAGTCTCATTACCAGCATGGTTAATACATTGAAATATTCCGTATTTGATTCCATACCTTTCGCAAAAAAGAGCTCTAGATAGATCTTCGAAACGTTCACGCTGTAGTGCTTCTCCCTGATACTTTGCACAAAAAGAATCCCAGGTCGGTTTCATTTTTTTCATATGTATATAATTTCTCTTCATTCAAATTCCAATCTACATTCTTCTTACATTCTAATATTTTCTCTTCATAGTCACCTTTACACAACTTTCCACCTCACAAATCCAGAGTGTTAGTTAGTAGTTGATATTTACTATTCATGTATTAGCATGACAATGAGTTATCTCATGAATCTTTTATAGCATACAACAAGGATTTTGTTATCATCTACATTATAATGTGCTTTACTATGTTTTATTTCCGTCACCATGTTCTCAAAACGCAAGAAGAAGGTTCAAAAAAACTCTTTATATAAAGATCTCCATGTTTTTAACTTTTGACTTGGCATTGAGACAAAGTCTTACCCCAAACTTTCCAAATCTTTCTCTGAATCATGCAAACAACATAATATAATCATATTTCAAAACGTGGATTGCTAACTATGCATTGGCCTTAAGTATTATTTGAATTGCTTTTATATTTCTCCCAATTATACATAAAATTGTAATAGTGGCTCACATAATACTTCATTTACAACTCTATCTCGCATCAATTTTATATCTAAATCTTATCCTACTATAGACACGCTTTTGAAGCATAAGCTGTTTGACATTTTACAAATGTATTGAGAAATATTCAATCCCTGGCATCTATAAGCGACAAAATAGTGATATAGCATAAAAAATTGGCTTATCTCCATACTAGCCCGCATAGAGATAAGCCAAGTCACATAACTACAGACCGGTCAAGCGATGACCATTACCAGTTGTAATATGCAATATCCCTCTCCCCTGCTTTTTCGCAAAGTTGATTCCCTTGTGCGTGTCTGTCTTGCCGGGACACAGAAAATAGCGCATTGTACCATTCAGACAGAACATGGCTGCATAATTTATGTATCAATCCAAATGTCAGTTTAGGATTCTTTTCATAGCCTAAATGGGCATCCATTTCACCTTCTAACATCTTCTCTAATACCTGGGCATGCAACTGCTTCAGAAACTTGCTCACATCGGCTTCTGTCTTGAACTGGCTAAGGAATTCCTTGCTTAACACCTCATCGGGCACTACTTGATTCTTTTCTTTCATAATCTTCTTCATTTTGCAAATGTATAAAATAAACACATAGCGGAATTGCAAATTTGAGCAAAGCGTAGCGAATTAGCTGATAGAGCGTTCGTTACGCTTTGTTTTTCTATTGGGCAGAGCCAACGGAATGCCACCCCGAAGCCAAACGGTGCAGAAGTTCAGTTACCACCTCATTACCCCCGTAACGGGTGCAGATTTATTGCTAAAAGGTTCTTTTACTGCGATTTGCGTAATTCTGCGTAGCTGTCGGTAACTCACTATAAACTAATTTTGTAACCCAAAAAAGGAGTGGGTTATGCGAAGTACATTCAAGGTCTTATTTTACGTGAAGAAAGGCAGCGAGAAGCCCAACGGCAACCTGCCTTTGATGTGCCGCCTTACGGTGGACCGAGAGATTAAACAGTTCAGTTGCAAGATGGACGTTCCCCTGCGGTTGTGGGACGTGAAGAACAACCGTGCTTCGGGCAAGAGCGTCGAAGCGCAGAGAATCAACCTTGCGGTGGATAAAATCCGTGTGGAGGTAAACCGCCGCTATCAAGAACTGATGCAGACGGACGGGTATGTTACCGCCGCCAAGCTCAAAGACGCCTATCTCGGTATCGGCATCAAGCAGGAAACCTTGCTGAAGCTGTTCGAGCAGCACAACGCCGAGTTCGCCAAAAAGGTCGGGCACAGCAGGGCGCAGGGGACATTCCGACGCTATCAGACGGTCTGCAACCACATTCGGGAGTTTCTGCCCCATACCTACAAGCGTGAGGACATTCCGCTAAAGGAACTCAACCTCACATTCATCAACGACTTCGAGTATTTCCTGCGCACGGAGAAGAAATGCCGCACCAATACCGTGTGGGGTTACATGATCGTGCTGAAACACATCGTTTCCATAGCGAGGAACGACGGGCGTCTGCCGTTCAATCCCTTTGCAGGGTACATCAACTCTCCCGAAAGCGTCGATAGGGGCTACTTTACCCAAAAGGAGATACAGACGCTCATGGACGCACCGATGAAGAACACCTGCCATGAACTTGTACGGGACTTGTTCGTCTTTTCCGTGTTCACGGGTTTGGTGTATTCGGATGTGAAGAACCTCACCGCCGACCGCCTGCAAACATTCTTCGACGGCAACCTATGGATAATCACCCGACGGAAGAAAACCAATACCGAATCGAATATCCGTCTGTTGGACGTTCCCAAGCGTATCATCGAGAAATACAAGGGGCTTGCAAGGGACGGTCATGTGTTCCCCGTTCCGAGCAACGGCAGTTGCAACAAGATACTCAAAGAGATAGGCAAACAATGCGGCTTCAAGGTGCGGCTGACCTATCATGTAGCCCGACACACGAACGCCACGACCGTACTTCTGTCGCACGGCGTACCCATCGAAACCGTGAGCCGCCTATTGGGGCACACGAACATCAAGACCACGCAGATATACGCCAAAATCACCGCCCAGAAGATAAGCCAAGACATGGAAACCTTGTCGCACAAGCTGGAGGAGATGGAGAAGAACATCTGCCGAGCCATTTAGTCACCTTAAAACAGCATACCGATGAAAGAAGAAAGGAACATCATCACGATAGATGAATACGGCAATATCTCCCTGCCGACCGACATAGGCGCAACCGCCATGACCGAGTGGGAAATCTGCGAACTGTTCGGGGTTATCGCCCCGACGGTTCGGGCAGGGATAAGGGCACTCTGCAAGAGCGGGGTATTGAAAAAGTACGGCATCGAACGCCTTGTCCGTCTATCGGACAGAAGCAGCATAGAGGTTTACGACCTCGAAACGATAGCCGCCCTCGCTTTCCGTATCGAATCGTTCGGGGCGGCGAAAGTCCGCAAAGTGTTGTTGGAGCGGATAACGCACCGGCGAAAAGAGAAAACAACGGTTATCGTGTCTGTCGTTGCCGACACCGAGCCGAGCCGCCGATGGATGGCGTAACGGTCTGTCGGTCGGGGTATCAGTCCGTAATACAGTCATACGGTCATACATTCATACGGTCACACCGTCAAACGGTCACACGGACGGAAAGAGGCTGTTTCCCGACCGCAGGAAAGCGGAGCAGTCATTCCCGTTTACAAAGGCGAAGCAAGCACGGGGCTTTCCGTCGGCTGCAAGGTCGGGCGGCTACGCCGTTAGGGGAACAATCTCCACCCTCATGCTTCGGGTAGTATTCTTCCCCTAAACCTTGCATCCTACCGCCCCGTGCAAAGAAGCCTTTGAAAACGGGAACGACCGCCCCGCCGCCCACCACCGACCGAAAGGGAAAAATAATAAGGTGAGGTTATACGGGTAAGCAGGCGGCAGGGAGAGCCACCACAGAAAGACCGCCGACACGCCGCAGGGTATTTACGAAGAAAATACCGTAGCTTATTAGGGAATTTTCCAAGTCGCATTGCAAGCAACGCTGAAAATTCCCCAATAAGGCAAGGGGCAAGCCCCTCTGCACACCCCGTTGAGGACGGCATTTCGCCGCCCTCAAAGATAGTCAAGTTTATTGTTTCACAAGCTAAAAAAGAAAGGAATATATATGGGTTTCGTAGTATTGCACATGGAAAAGGCGCACGGTTCCGACAGCGGAACGACCGCCCACATAGAGCGTTTCATCATCCCGAAGAACGCAGACCCCACACGGACGCATCTGAACCGAAAACTCGTTGTCTACCCCGACGGGATAAAAGACCGTTCGGCAGCTATTCAAAGAAGATTGGAAGAAGCGGGGCTGACACGCAAAATCGGAAACAACCAAGTACGGGCAATCCGAATCAACGTGTCGGGAACGCACGAGGACATGGAACGCATCGAAAGGGAGGGGCGTTTGGACGAGTGGTGCGCCGACAATATGAAATACTTCGCCGACACGTTCGGAAAGGAGAACATCGTGGCGGCACACCTGCATCGGGACGAGGAAACACCCCACATACACGTCACGCTCGTTCCCATCGTCAAGGGAGGGCGCAAACGCAGGAAAAGGGAAGAGCAGACGAAGAAGCGATACCGCAAGAAGCCGACCGACACCGTAAGGCTGTGCGCCGACGATATTATGACACGGCTAAGGCTGAAATCCTACCAAGACACCTACGCCGTGGCGATGGCGAAATACGGGCTGCAAAGGGGTATAGACGGTTCAAAGGCACGACACAAGTCCACGCAGCAGTATTATCGGGATATACAGAAACTCGCCGACAATCTCAAAGCGGAAGTCGTGGATTTGCAACAGCAAAAAGAAACGGCGCAGGAGGAACTCAAACGGGCGAAAAAAGAGATACAGACCGAGAAGCTGAAAGGGGCGGCGACCACCGCAGCCGCCAACATCGCCGAGAGTGTCGGTTCTCTTTTCGGCAGCAACAAGGTCAAGACGCTGGAGAGGGAGAACGCCGCCCTGTATAGGGAGGTAGCCACCCACGGGGAAGCCATCGAAGCCCTGCAAGATAGAATACAGACCATGCAGGCAGACCACAGCCGACAAATGGCGGAGGTAGAGCAGAAGCACCGCAGGGAGATAGCGGACAAGGAAGCGAAGCACAAGCAGGAAATATCGTTTCTGAAAACGGTAATCGCACGGGCGGCGGCATGGTTTCCCTATTTCCGTGAAATGCTCCGTATCGAAAACCTCTGCCGCCTTGTCGGGTTCAGCGACGGGCAGACGGCAACGCTCGTCAAGGGAAAGCCGTTGGAATATGAAGGGGAACTCTATTCGGAGGAACACAAGCGGAAGTTCAAAACCGAAAAGGCTGGAGTTCAAGTGATGAAAGACCCCACGGACGGGACGAAATTAGTTCTTGCCATCGACCGAAAGCCCATTGCCGAGTGGTTCAAAGAACAATTCGACAAGCTAAGGCAGAGCATACACCGACCCATACAGCCGCAAAAGAAAGGCAGGGGAATGAAGATATAACCGTTTTATCTCGCTGGAAAATAATAAAAAAAGTGCTGTTCATAATTTCCCTTATGAATGGCACTTTTTGTACTTTTGTATATTAAATTAAAGCTACCATAACTCTATTCCTTCTGTATTAGAACATTCCAACTCCAATAATCCTTTTTTGGCATCGAGGCCGCCTCCGTATCCCGTGAGTTTATGATTGCTGCCGATTACCCGGTGGCAGGGTACGAAGATAGAGATAGGATTGGTGGCATTGGCCGATGCAACTGCACGCACAGCCTTCGGGTTATGAATGCGGCGGGCAAGTTCGCCATAAGATATGGTCGTTCCATAGGGTATTTTCATCAGTTCTTCCCATACAGTACATTGAAATTCCGAGCCGGTAAAGACAACGGGGATGTCGAATATCTTACGGTGTCCGGTAAAATATTCTTCGAGTTCCCCAATGGCCCGTTCGATGACGTCGGAAGTTCCTTCTTCGTACTTCGCACTCAGATGTCGCTGTATGCGGCGGTCTATCGTACTTCGCCGTTTCTCCACCGCCCAATCGCAAATACACAGCTTGTCGCCGTAAGAACCGACAAGCATATCACCCACGGGCGATTGATGCCGTGTAATCTTTATAGTTTCCATATTGTTCCTTTTATTGTTGTGAAATTCTTTCATAAATATTTTACATGGTCTGTATCCGGCTTGTAATGCTTCCTCAAGCGTATCATAAAACATGATGTTCTTTTCCAGAGGCTTCGCCGGACAATCCGGTGTACAAACAATTTTCGTTGTCCTGACGGCAACGAAAAATTTACCACGATAGCTTGCGTCTCTATTTCTTACCGCTTTTATCTTTTCTTCTGTTTTCATCATACTTGTTGTTGGTCGGTGCATAATCTTTCATTCCCTCTATTGCGCCTCCGGCCACAGCCCAAAAGTAAAGACTTGCGACGGAAGCATAAGGAGAGAACCGTTTCTTATATCGGTCGAACAGTTGCCTGTTTATTACTTTATGGTGATAGACCATACGCATACCCCGCACAAGAGCGAGGTCGCCGAAACTCAATATGTTGCGACGCTGCATGGAAAACAGCATAAGCATTTCGGCTGTCCAGATTCCTATACCGTCGAGTTCTACGAGTTTGGCACAGACCTCTTCGTCCGACATTGCCCTAAGGGATTCGATGTCGAGTTCTCCCGATAAAACCTTTTGTGCTGCCGATTTGATGTAAGCCGCTTTTTTGAATGTAATGCCGAATTGCTGTAACTCTTCGTCGCTTAAACTGTCGATGACCTGCGGTGTTATCTCGCCGAGGACGGTTACCATCTTTTTCCAAATTGTCTTGTGAGCCTTTGTCGAAATCTGTTGCCCTATAATCGAATTGACCAAAGCGGCAAACAAGTCGGGAATAACTTCCCGCTCTATCGGCCCAACCTTTTCCAGTACCTCGGCAAGTTTTTTATCTCGCTTTTTCAAATAGGACACCTCTGTCTCGCCATAGATAAAAATATTACGGTCGGTCATCAGCTTGCTTGTTGTGGAAATATTCATTAGAGTCCGCCGGAGCCTCATTCCGATTGGAATCGCCATATTTCCTTATGACGGAAGCGACGGTGATTCGGTAATTTTCAAAAAGCCTTTCACGTCCTTCCGATTGGCTCGTACGGTGGTGAAGTTCATTACGCCACTTTTCAACGGCTCCTTCGTTCTCCCATACATTCAGCGACAACAGTTTTCCTTCTTCATTCAGACTACTGAACCGTTCGGAACGAATAAAACCTTTTGCATCCGAAAGCAATAGTTTTAATTGGGCGGCAAGTTCGAGATAGCGCACTTTACCCTCTGCCGTTGGCGTTACTTCAAAAAGAACGACCACTTTTCCGTTGCTGTTTTCTGTATTCTTTATCATTTGATTGTCATATTTCTAGTTATTTTTCGTCCTATGGCTCTTCTACAATCCGTGTTGCCATCTTCCGGGCGTTCTTCAAATCGCCTGCAATGATGTATCTTAACAACTTCTCGTGAGAAGATTGTGAATTTATGAAGCAATCCGTACCATCGTAAATACGATTGAACTCCGAAAGCAAATGCAGGGAAGCGGAACGGTAAATGTCTGCCAATATTCGATTGTGGGTCGCATCGGCAATTGCAATATGGAAATTCATGTCGGCTTCGATACATTCTTTCAACAAACCGTCTTTCGCATTTGCCTTTCTTGCTTCAAGGGAGGACTGCATTCGCTCTATATCTTTTTCTGTTCTTCTTGCCACGGCTTTCTCCACGATTGCAATATCCAATATTTTCCTCACCTCATCGAGTTCCGTCCGGTCGGCGATACTCATATTTATACTGCCTCCGTTCGCATCGGATGCTTCGGCGACAAATGTTCCCGCCCCTTGCCGGACTTGGACAACACCCATATTTACCAATAATTTTACCGCTTCACGGATACTCGACCTTCCGACTTTGAAAGTTTTCATCAACTCCGGTTCGGTCGGAAGTTTATCCCCGATTGTATAAACTCCTTCCGCAATCTGTTGTCTTAACTGCTCGGCTACCATATCTGCCAAAGATTTCTTCTGTATAATCATACTATTTATTTCTACTTTCATTCATCATATCATCAGATGATTTACAAAAGTATGTATTTTTGTCTGACAGATAAAATATTTGGTGATAATATTTTGAGATATTGATGTTTTATACCGCAAGAGAGTAGAGACGGATGAAAATCTGTTTTCTTTTCGTCTCTACATAAGCGCAACATTTATTCTCCCAATAAGCCACAAAGGAAGAGCTGAGGAATGATACTATAAATCTGAATAATGGAGTGAAAGACTGTTTTGTTCTTTAAACAATCTTTCACATCCTATTTTGGTAATAATCCACTAAAGAAATAATATCATCATTTATTATTCAATGGAATAACAAGAGCCAGCCGGAACCCGATACTTTCATCGGTCACTTCCTCATAGTAGGCGTAGCGATAAGTGCAGGTGTAACGAAAAGCATCGTCGTACCAAAATGAGCCGCCACGTTTGATAACCTGCCGTGACGAATTGATATTGGTGAGGTTGCACGGATCGGTCTGCGGCTCGGTGGTATAAGGTGCGAAATAGTCCGCTACCCATTCATACACATTGCCCGACATATCGTAGATACCCAACTCGTTCGGTCGTTTCTGCTTTACGGGATGGCTTTCCCTGCCGTCGTTCAAGTTCCAGCCGACCTCGCTCAACGTATTGCTTCCGGCGTATGTATAACCTTTGCTTTTGTTACCGCCTTTTGCGGCAAACTCCCATTGTGCTTCGGTGGGCATCCTGAACTCCCATGCTTGTGGCATTCCTGCCTTGTGCATTAGGACTGTAAGCCGTTCTACAAATTCATGGCAGATTTTCCAAGTCACGTTCTCCACGGGATAGCTGTCGCCACGATTGCTTCGGCTCGGATTGTTGCCCATTACAGCTTGCCATAGCGGTTGCGTTACTTCGGTTTCGCCTATCCAAAAGGTGGATAATGTTACTTGGTGTTCCAGTTTCTCGTTCGGCTGGCGGTTGTTATGTCCCATCGTAAACGAGCCACCTTCAACCGTTACCATTTTGAACTCCACACCGTTCAACGTGAAACGGATACCATCGGTTTCCTCGATATAGCCGCCTGATGTATTATCCGAGTTTTGGTCTTGATGTTGATTTTTATTTTCTTCCATTTGCTCCAAATCGTTATTATGATTATCACTACAAGAGGTACAAGCCATAGCAGTGAACGGCGTAAGTACTGAAAGGTACAAGTACAAAGCCCATTTTGTTATTCTGTTCATATATGCTGACTTTATATTTATTCGTTGAAAAAATCTCTCGGCGCACAGTTCCCCTCTTTGTCCATCTTACCCCCATATACGGGAAAGAGGCTTGCATCACCGTAATTTTTGATACGTTCCGCATTTTTCAGTGTTTCCATATCTTGTGCGGAAATCTCGAAATTCACATCCGCATTTGATTCCATGTGTTTGGGATTCGCAGTTTTAGGCAAAGGAAGCATATTCAGTTGCAGGCAGTACCGGATGCAAAGTTGGGTGACACTTACACCATATTGTTTTGCCATATCCTGCACAAGTGTATTCTTCATCATCTCACCGTGTCCCATAGGCGAATAGGCTTCTACGAGAATATCGTGCTTGTGACAGTAGTCGATAAGGGGAAAGGGTGTATTGCTGACGTGTGCCAAAATCTGGTTCACCATAGGTTTCACATCACCGTTTTGCATCAGGTTCTCTATATCGACCTGCTGGAAATTGCTTACACCGATAGCCCGCAACCGACCTGCCTTGTATGCTTTTTCCATTGCGCACCATGCGGCGAGATTGCCTTCAAAATAGTGGTCGTCCTCACGGAAATTCGTCCACGGCTGCGGTGCATGGATAATCATCAGGTCGATGTAGTCGAGCCCCAACCGTTCGAGCGAGCCTTCGATAGCGGCTTGTGTACCGTCGTAATCTTTGATAAACGCATCGAGTTTGGTCGTAACGAAAATCTCTTCCCGTTTCAGTCCGCAGGTACGGATGCCCTCGCCCACGCCACGCTCATTGCCGTAGCCTTGCGCCGTGTCAAGGTGGCGGTAACCGATTTCTACAGCTTTCCTTACGGCTTCTGCCGCCTTGTTATCGTCAATCATCCATGTCCCAAGTCCGAGTTTGGGTATTTTCACCCCGTTGGAGAGCATAAAGTTCTCCGATAAAATTTTGTTGTCCATATTCTATATCATTTTTTCATTGTACTCATGTCTATTACATAGCGGAATTTCACCTTTCCGTCAAGCACATTCCTATATGCCTCGTCTATGGCGGTAGCATCGGCGGGAATAATTTCTACTTCGGGGTAGATATCATGTGCTACGGAGTAATCGAGCATTTCCTGCGTCTCTTTTATGCCGCCGATAAGCGAACCGTAAACCTTACGTTGGGCAGCACCCGATAGAATCAAATCAACCGTTTTGACGGTGGTGTTGGTGGGCAACCCGACAATAGCCATCTCACCCTTTCCGTATTTCAACATGCGGATATACTCTATCGGCTGATAATCCACCGGAACGGTGCTTATGATAAAATCGAAAGTATTGGACAGACCTTTCATTTCGTCCGGTTTGTTCACGTTTACATACCGCTTTGCTCCCATACGCAATGCGTCGGTACGCTTGTCATCGGTTATGTCGAACACGGTCACGTCTGCGCCAAGGTCGTTGAGATACTGCACCGCCATGTGTCCGAGTCCGCCGAAACCCACAACCGCCGTATGGTCGCCGCGCTGCACATTGCTTAATTTTATGGGTGACCATGTCGTAACCCCTGCGCAAAGCAACGGAGCGACACGCTTCATGTCGGCGTTCTTGGGAATGGAAATGGCGAAACGCTCGCTCACCACGATATTGTCGGAGTAACCGCCTTGTGAAAGTTCTCCATCGTGATATGTATCGGGACAATTATAGGTAAACGTGGTGGCATTCTCGCAAAACTGTTCTTTATCCATATCGCAGAACGTGCAATGCCCGCATGAATTGACCATGCACCCGACACCGGCATAATCACCCACCTTGAATTTAGTCACGTTCTTACCGACTGCGATAACTTCTCCCGCCATCTCATGACCGAGCACACACGGCTCGCTACCGAGCGTCTTGATATCGTCAGCCGTATGCAGGTCGCTATGGCATATTCCGGCATACATAATCTTAATTTGGACATCATTGTCACCGATGGGGTGGCGGGAAAACGCATAATCGTGGAAATGCCCGTCCTCTGCATGAAAGGCAAACCCTTTTGCCAGAATACGGTCACTCTGTTGTGCCCGACTTGTTATTGCCAACAACAGTCCGGCAACCAATAATAGATTTCTTCTTGTATTCATAATCATTCCGTTTTTAATTTCTGTTGCAAAATTAGGGAGGTTGCTTCTTACGACTTATACCCGAATAAGGGCAGATATTACCATTTTCACTTTTTAGTTCTACAAATGCAAGAAAATAGAAATCAGCTTTATATAGAATTGCTACATTTGCAATGAAACTCTGATTTGAATGCTTATGGATATAATAAAATTAGATACGATTGAAACGTATTGCAAGACTTTTGACTTTCGGCTTACTCATCCGTTGGTTGCTGTGGTGGAGTGTAATGAACCGGAGAAACTAAAACCTTATATGATGAACTGGGGCTTCTATGCCCTATTTCTAAAAGATATGGCAAGTTGTACCATCACGTATGGCAAGACGCATTATGACCACGGAGACAAAAGCATTATAGCTTTTGCTCCGGGGCAGGTTTGTGCTTTTGAGGCGATTCCGGGTAAAGACCCGAAATTCGTAGGTGTGCTGTTTCATCCCGATTTCATTCACGGAACATCTTTGGGACAAAAGATTATGAATTATTCGTTTTTTGCTTATTCGTCAAATGAAGCACTACACTTGTCTCCATCGGAATTTCAAGTAATCAAACACTTGATAGCTATTATACAAACAGAGCTTTCCACTGAAATAGACAGCTATACTCACAATCTTCTATGTGACAATATCCAGTTGTTATTGGACTATTGCGTGCGGTTTTATGACCGTCAGTTTACGGAACGAAAAGAATTGAACAAAGATATACTTATTCGTTTTGAGAACTTGTTGAATGACTATCTGATAAATGGTAAGGCTGAAAAGCAAGGGATACCGACAGTGAACTATTTTGCCGACCAAATATGTTTATCTCCTAATTATTTCGGTGACCTTGTAAAACGGGAAACGGGTAAATCCGTAAAGGAGTATTTGCAACAGAAGCTTTTAGATGTTGCGAAGGAACAACTTTTAGACCCACAGAAAAGTATTACACAAGTAAGTAATCTGCTCGGCTATCAATATCCACAGCATTTTATCCGGTTCTTCAAACGTATGACGGGGAACACACCCAATGAATTTCGATTGGGTATCTAAGTGTCTCTAATAAGATTAGTCTTTACATATTCTTTATTTAGAATCGAGAAGTCACCTATTACGTTAATGACATAGTCCGTGAATGGGGACGAATGATTTTCTTTTTTTCGCGAGCAGCCTTTGTAAAATAGCCGCCGATAGTTCGTACTTTCGGAAAAAGATATTATATTTGCCCTTGAAAGAGTTATTTGACAGTATAGCAACGCAAAATGCTGAAATTCGCACGGTTGCTAAATCGTTACCTCTATTTCTCAAATAATCCGCTAAAAGTTTATTCTTCAATCGGTTAAGTCAAACCGATAAAAATCTAAAATAAAAAATACGAGACTCTAACTTGAATCCCGTATTTCCATTTACACAAAATATTTTATAGTGCCTAAAAGTTCTGAAATGATTTCGGTGGATTTTCTGATGGGAGGCCGCAAACTTTATGAGGAATGTGATATTCTCTCTTAATTTACGCTTCCTGCTTGTCACGAATTTGAAGCTACTTTACTGTAATTCAGCAAGCATCATTTCTATCTTATCACTCATATCTTCCTTATCTCTAATCGAGAGATAACGTGATAACTTATCCACATGTTTCTTTAATCTGGCCAAGTCCATAGGATTGTATTTCCAAATCTCAATTTTAAATCGACCAGTGTCAGAAACTGTGATATCTTTCAAATCGTCTTTGCATAGAGCATAACTGTTTACTTCTATAGGTTCAACTTCACTACCATCAGATATGACAGTTGACAAAGCTTTTGATGGAATAGTATTAGTATAGACGACCTTTTCTACCGGTGTTGTCAGATATATTATGCTGGCTTCCCATAAGTCACGGCCTTGTTTTGCAAACTGCAATCTCTTCTTTTTACCTTTCGAAGGTACCGTCAGGTTCTTACTTTGCAGCCATCGAATGGCTCTGTTGGCTGTAGAGTAGGAGACATTGAAAATATCAATAATTTCATTTATAGTATGACAAAGTATTTCAACTTCTATATTGTATAGAATCAGACACTGTGCGAGCGGCGGAATATCTTCCTTGATATCTTTGTTTGGCTTAGGCATCTTTCTCAAATCGAGCAACAATGACGGAGCAAACATCTGTTTACCTATGATGATGAAATTAATCCGCTGAATAATCAGCCTTTGGATATTATAGGATGGCATATCATCTAACACTACAATACTGGGCATTCCCAATTTGCTGGCAAAGAGCTGCATATGGCTCTGTAGCTTTGCTGGTGTTAACGAATCAGTCTCTTTGGGAAAACAAAGCACGACATTAACACCGAAAAGTGTTGTTGCCGTGCATTCGTATTTAGCCATTAAAATAGCTGGAATCTGTTTGTATGATGCCGAAGACAACTTGGAACAGCTGATTTTCTCATTTAGGAACGATGAAATGTACTTTTTGAGGGTCTGTATTTTTGATTGTAACATAACTTCAGTTTTTACTTAAGATTGTTTGCAAAAGTAATGGCAATTTGTTGAAATACAGACAGTGGATTCATCTAATGCTCCTTCTTTAACGATATTTGACTGGTTTAGCTTAACAATTCGCTATTTTAATAACTGAATGGCCTCGTTAACCTGTTGGTTGGTGACTTTCGCGTAAATTTGTGTGCTGGATACTTGCTTGTGAGCCAACAGTTTCGAAATGGTATAGATTTCGACACCTTTTTCCTGAAGCAACATGGCGAATGTGTGCCTGAAACAATGGAAAGTAATATGCTTGGTGATTCCTGCCGAGTCCAGCCATTTTTGTACATGCAGATTCAGTATGCTTATCGTCAAAGATTGAAATACTATCCCTTCTTCTTTTCTTTTACCCAGAACATCCAATGCCGGTTTTGATAAAGGTAATTGGATTAAAACACCTGTCTTACTACACTGTATCTCTATGAATGTCTTGTGCGACCTCTTTACAATGTTTTCCCATCGTAAGGCAAGAATGTCACTCCGCCGCAATCCTGTAAAGATGCTGAAAAGGCAAGCTTTAGGTAGTTCCGGATATGGCGAATAAGGTGTCTGGCGGAGAATATTTACTTCATCATTGGATAAATACTCTTTGAGGGTATCATGATTCCACACAATGGGTTTTATTATTTCAGTATAATCATGGCTGATTATTTTGTCTTCATAGGCCAATCTTACCATTTTCAGGAATACGTTGAAGTATGCACTTGCAGTATTGTGTGATATCTTTTTTGAGCTGGTTAGGTGCTTGTCTCTAAGGATATACGTCCTGTACTTTTCGCAAAGGCTGACACTAAGGTCTCTGAAAGAGCACTTCTTCTCACAGAACTCTTCAAAATGGAGTCGTGCACAAATATATTTCTGACTGTGATAGTCTCCGTTTTCATGAAAATACTCAAGAAAGTCTCCATCCAGATTGTCTTTTGCCAGAAAACTGAAATCCCTTCGTACCAACTGAATGTAACGTTCGCACTTGATGTTTTCTGCTACTTCTTCAACCGTTTGGTTGTATTTCTTTTGGGCAGTATTGGCAGGATTAACATAAAGATCCAAATTCAGAAATTCATATTTGATTTCTTTCCCCCTTACATCTTTGATGGGTGGATTGAACTGAAGATAAATGGACTTTTTCTTGCCGTCTGTCTTTATTTTATAACGTAATGTAACCCTATACATGGCTTTCCCTCCATCTGATTTCTTGTTCAACATCCTTCTTGCAATAATAGTCGGTATAGGCTATGCATCTCACCCTAACCAGATGTTTGGCAACAAGTGTCAGCAGTTCCTTGGCATCAATGTTGAGGTGAGTTGTAATTTCATCAACAGTTAGCCATTGGGCATACTTGATCCGTTCGATCTCCCAAGCTGTTTTACAATCGATTTCATCAAACCTTCTATTTAGTCCTAAATAGAAGGTTTGGATTTGATAACGTTCGGCGAAATTTAGAATCCAAGAACGGCTCATTCCTGTATAGGCCATCAATCCTTTGAGAGAATACGAACTTCGGCCAATTGGAGAGTGGGGTATTAACGGCAGAGACGAATACCACTTGATGAAATCCTTATTGGTAATCACTAGGTTATTCAAACACCGTTCACTTTTTATCTTGCCTGTTTGAACTAGTTTGTGGATATACTGGCGCGTATATCCTGACAATGTAGCTGCTTCGCTAATACTTAGGAAGCCTCTTGAAACTACATCTTTCCATTCTTCCTCTTTCAACCGGATGAATGGATCATAATAATGCTTTGAAAAATTATAATTCATATTATATATATGGCTACTTTAGTGTAGCTCCTATATAATATAAGGTTGTCAACAACCCCTGATTTGAGTATCAAATAGCAGCAAATCTGTTTCTTATTTGTCTTTGTTTTACGGTGATTATTTGCAAAATGTATCGTAAGTGGTTGATGTATAGCGAGTTGTGGTTTTAAGCTTATTTTTTTTGGTTATTTTGTAACATATTGATTATCAGTGAGTTATCTCGGTTTATTTGCCGATGCAGAAATGTTGAAATATATTTTGTAGCACCATATCATTCGTCACCTCCCCCGCGATGTCGCTCAAATGGAAGATGCACTCCCTGATGTCCTGGGCCACGAAGTCCCCTGAAAGATTGTTTGCCAATCCCTGTTGTACGCGTCCGATGGCTTCTAAAGCATGCGTAAGGGCTTCGTAATGGCGGGCATTGGTCACTATCACGTCGTTCTGGGTTATCGTAGGCAGATTGGCGGCGGCTATAAGTTTCTTCTGAAGCACATCCGTATTTTGCCTTTTCTTGGCGGAAATAAAAATACATTCGGCGTCAGGAATGATGGAAGAGGCCGCAGACAGCACCTCATCAGAATGAGCCGTGCCCAACAAGTCCGCTTTGTTGAATACCAATATCAAATGCTTTCTTTCCAGACGCGGAAGTATCTGTCCCGATAGCTGATTCATTTGCGACGTTGCGTCCGTTGCATCAATCATCCAAAGCACGATCTCCGCTTGTTCCAGTTTTTGGAACGTGCGCTCTATGCCCAGACTCTCAATCGTATCATTGGTTTCGCGGATACCTGCCGTGTCAATGAAACGGAAAGTAATGCCGCCGATATTGGTCGTATCTTCAATCACGTCGCGTGTAGTGCCGTGAATATCGCTCACGATAGCCTTGTCCTCGTTCAGCAATACATTGAGAAGCGTTGATTTCCCGGCATTCGTTTCGCCGATGATGGCTACCGGTACGCCGTTTTTGATCGCATTTCCTACACTGAACGAATGTACCAGTCGGGAAATAACTCCTTCAATGTGATCCGCCAATCGGCAAAGCTCCGTTCTGTCCGCAAACTCCAACTCTTCATGGTCGCTGAAATCCAGTTCCAGCTCAATCAGTGAAGTGAAGTGTAGCAACTGGTTGCGTAGCTCCGTAAGCTCCTTGCTGAATCCGCCACGCATCTGGCTCATGGCAAGGCGGTGGGTGGCGGCAGATGAAGAAGCAATCAGGTCCGCCACGGCTTCGGCCTGGCTCAAATCCATCTTGCCATTGAGAAAGGCGCGTTGCGTGTATTCCCCCGGTCTCGCCAGGCGGCAACCGTGCTTGATGAGCAATTGCAAAACCTGTTGCAAGATATAGCTCGAACCGTGGCAGGTGATCTCCGTACTATCTTCGCCCGTGTAAGAGTGCGGGGCGCGAAACAGGCTGACAAGAACCTCGTCGATGATTTCCTCTCCATCGTGTATCTTCCCGAAAGTCAGTGTATAAGGTTTGCAATCCGCCAGCGTTTTACCGGATTTTGCCGGGGTGAAAATGTGGCTGGTGATACGAATGGCGTCCGCTCCTGAGACGCGAATGCTTCCGATTGCTCCTCCTTGGGCCGTGGCAATGGCACAGATGGTATCCTGATTCATCATAAAAATTGTTATTTGAGTTGCAAAGATAGCCTTTTGGGGTAAAAAAAAGAACGCGATTGTATATTACTTACTCTTTTTTATTACATTTGCTCAATTTTCGTAGCCTTTACATGATACACTTTGTTATTATGGCGCAAGACAAAATAAAAATGCATGATTCCGCTTCTCATACTACCGAGAAAGACGAGAACACGGAACTACTGAAAGAGAAATTATTGAAGGTCAACTCCGTTCTGGCTGCCCATCAAATTGCTCTCTGGGAGATAAATATCAATACCTTGGAGTGCACTTTCACTCAGGAATATTTCGAAAGTTTAGGCTTGGATAAAGTCGGCATCCGTTATCAGAATTTGGAAGAGTTCTGTAGCTTTGTGCATCCCGATGATAAGCATTTGGTGTCGTTGGATGGCTTTCAAAAGAAATTGGATGGCTTTGAAGAGTCCAAAGTCTTACGCGTGCGTTGCGTAGGCGCGCATGGCGAAATAGTCTGGTTGGAGGACCACCTCTTATCTGTAGAGAAAGATAAAAGTGGAAATCCGGAAAGCCTCTTATGCTATACCGTGAACGTCACTGGGCAGTGCGAACGCGAAACACGCATATCGCGCGTGGAAGAGCGAAACCGGAAGATAATACAGGCATTGCCTGAATTCATCTTCATCTTTGATGAAAATTTCTTCCTCACCGACGTGTTAATGTCTTCTGACACCATTTTGCTCCATCCCGTTGAACAACTACGGGGAGCGGACGGGCGCACTATCTATTCTCCCGAAGTCAGCGACCTGTTTCTACGGAATATACGTCAATGCCTCGAAGACGGTGAGTTGAAGGAGATAGAGTATCCCCTGGATGTGGATAATTGCGAAAGGCATTATTTCCAGGCACGCATCGCGCCGTTCGAAGATAATAAAGTGATGGCATTGATACACGATATCGGTGACAGGGTGCAACGCTCCAATGAACTCATCGAGGCGAAGCAACGGGCAGAAGAGGCCGACCGCATGAAATCGGTGTTCCTGGCCAATATGAGCCACGAGATCCGCACTCCTTTGAATGCTATCGTGGGATTCTCTGAAATCATAGCTTTGACGGAAGATGAAGTGGAGAAAGCCGAATACCTGAACATCATTCAAAAGAATAGCAACCTGTTGTTGCAACTCATAAATGACATTCTGGACCTTTCCCGCATCGAGTCGGGGAAATCGGAAATGAACTTCCAGTTGGTCGAAATGACCGGACTGATTGACGAAGTGGAGAAAGTGCATCGCCTGAAAATGAAAACGGGCATCCGACTGAATGTGATGCGTCCCGATGAGGAAATCTGGATTATGGTGGACCGGAACAGGATTACGCAAGTGCTGTTCAACTTCCTCTCCAATGCCATTAAGAATACCCATGAAGGGGCCATCACCCTGGGGCTGGAGGTCTGCGGAGAATGGTTGAAGGTTTATGTAACGGATACCGGTTGTGGCATTGCGAAGGAGAAATTGCCCTTGATTTTCAACCGTTTCGAAAAGCTGAACGATTTTGTTCAGGGCACGGGTCTGGGGCTTCCCATCTGCCAGAGCATCGTGGAGAGATTGGGAGGAAAGATTTCCGTAGAGTCCGAAGTAGGAGTGGGGAGCACTTTCGTGATGACCCTTCCTTACCGCCAGTTTGTATTGGGAGCGGATGGTGAACCTGTTGAAGTCAATGCCCACGTAGAGCGAAGATCAGACGGCAGGAAGAAAATTCTGATAGCCGAAGATACGGAGTCTAACTTTATGCAGATAAACATTTTGCTGAAGAAAGACTACACCATTTCGTGGGTTACCAATGGCGAAGAGGCCATAAATAGTTTCTTGCGCGAGCGTCCCGACCTGATATTGATGGACATCCGCATGCCGGTGATGAACGGTATTCAGGCTACGGAAAAGATACGTACCATCGACATCGATCTGCCTATCGTTGCGGTGACGGCCAATGCTTTCCTGATAGAACAACAACAAGCATTAGCCGCCGGATGCAATGATATAATTGCCAAACCATATACTTACGAAAGATTGAAGGAAACAATCATCAAGTATATTTGAGTGGGTGTTTCTTAAATTCTGTCCAGTACGGTTTTTATCAAAGTGTCAATCGTATTCTTGTAGCCCGTATTGGCTTCTTTAATCAACCGGTTGGCTATGACCATGCATACCGTGGTCGCCTTATGTCCCATCAGGCGGCTCAAACCGGCCAGTGCGGAGCTTTCCATCTCGAAGTTCGTAATGCGATAGCCATTGTATTCAAAGTTCTCGATCTTTTCATTTTGCTTCGGGTCGGCCAGCGGAATGCGTAGTTCGCGTCCTTGCGGGCCAAAGAAACCACCGGCGGCAATCGTTACACCGCGTACCATATCGTCTCCGGCAATGCGCTCTATCAGTTCGGCATTGGCGTCGATCACGTACGGAGCAGGTGCGCACATATTCCCCGACCATCCCATGTGGTTCAGGAATGCACGTTCAAATGGCAGGTCACACACTTCATTGCGCCCTGAATAGAAGTTCAGCAGGCCATCGAAACCAATGGACTTTTGCGAGCAGATAAATGTACCTACGGGCGTATTCGGTTGCAAACCGCCACAAGTACCGATGCGTACCAGTTCTAACTGGCGAAGTTGGGGCTTTTCTTCACGTGTGTTGAAGTCGATGTTGGCCAAGGCGTCCAGTTCGTTCATCACAATATCGATGTTGTCGCAACCAATACCCGTAGAAACCACCGTGATGCGTTTGCCCTTGTAGGTACCTGTAATGGTTTTGAACTCGCGGCTTTCCACTTCACATTCTTTATTCTCAAGGTGTGAGCCTACCAGTGCCACTCTGCCCGGGTCGCCCACCAGGATTACTTTGTCTGCCAGCCACTCAGGCTTTACGTGCAGATGAAAAACTGAACCGTCATCATTGATAATAAGTTCGGAAGATGCAAAATACTTTTTCATATTCTGGATTTTTTGGTTGATACGTTTATAAATAGAAAACGCCGGAACGGGATTACTGTTCACCGGTTCCGACGTTTTTCTGGGGCAATAATTCTACCGGTTATTTACTCAACGGCTGGTTTGAGTTGTTTCCCGATGGTTTGGCTATGGTTTCGCGCATGGAAGTATCGGCTTCGATGTTCTTCATCCGATAATAATCCATGATGCCCAGGTTGCCGTTACGGAATGCTTCTGCCATGGCCTTAGGTACTTCGGCTTCCGCCTCGATCACCTTGGCGCGTGCTTCCTGAGCTTTCGCCTTCATTTCCTGTTCGCTGGCCACGGCCATTGCACGGCGTTCCTCAGCTTTGGCTTGGGCGATATTCTTATCGGCATTTGCCTGGTCTATCTGCAAAGCCGCACCGATGTTCTTACCTATATCGATATCAGCGATATCAATGGACAGGATTTCGAAAGCCGTACCGGCATCCAGACCTTTGCGGAGCACAAGTTTGGAGATTGAATCTGGGTTTTCCAATACTGACTTGTGGTTTTCGGACGAACCGATGGAAGATACGATACCTTCGCCTACACGGGCCAGGATAGTGTCTTCACCGGCACCACCCACCAACTGGCGGATATTGGCGCGTACCGTTACACGGGCTTTGGCTATCAACTGGATACCATCTTTTGCTACGGCGGTCACCGGAGGAGTATCGATCACCTTCGGGTTTACCGACATCTGAACGGCTTCGAACACATCACGTCCGGCAAGGTCGATTGCGGTAGCCATCTGGAAGGATAATTCAATATTAGCTTTAGAGGCGGATACCAAGGCGTGTACCACTCTTTCTACGTGTCCACCGGCCAGGTAGTGAGCTTCCAGCTCGTCGCGGGTAATGTTGCTCAATCCGGCTTTGTGTGCTTCAATCATACCCGGTACAATGATGTAGGGAGGTACGTTACGGATACGCATTAAAAACAATTGCACCAATGAAATCCTGACTCCCGAAACTTTGGCGGACAACCATAGGAAGAAAGGAACATAGTGGAAGAACAGTACGATGAAGATAATGCCTCCTATCACAAGAAAGGCAGTTAGGTACATAGTGTCTACGTTCATGATTTATAAGATATTAAGTGTGAATATTAGTCTTTTTTCTTTTCTACCATGATAACGCCGTCCGTAATACGGTTTACAATGATAGGGGTTTTTTCATTCAGGAATCCGTCCATGGATTTCACTTCCACGATGTTGCCGTCTATTTCGGCATTGCCGATCAGTGCCAGGCGTGTAATGGCCACACCCGTATCGCCTACTTTTACTTGATCTGCGGCCGTACGGTCCACCTTCGATGTGATATTCTTCTTCAACGCCACTTTATCCAAGGTCTTGGAGCGCATGAAGAGTATCAATGAGCCAATGCAGGCTATTGCCGATACACCGAGCGTGATGAAACCAGCCGTTGTACCCAGATAGGCAAAGGCATAGTAGTTGGCATAGATCATGCAAGCTCCGGCCAGGATTCCGGCTATGCTGATGCCCGGGATGACGAACAGTTCTACCAAGAACAGGATAACCGCCGCAACAATGAGTACAATGATGATAAGTATGTCCATAGTTTTCTATTTAAAGGATTGTTTTTCTGTATTACGCACTTCAATGGCGGCCTTCTCCAATTCACCTGATAGTTGTTGTATCTGCTTTTCCAGGTCGAGTATGGCGGGAGCCAGTTTGGCTTTATCGCTTTCCTTGGCGCGGGAGTACAAGGAACGTTGCTCTTCCAATTTGTTTTGCTGCTCTTTGAAAGCCTTTTCTAATTGGAGGTATTTGCCGAACAGGTTTTTGGCCTGAGGAGATTTGAAATCACTTTGTTGATAATAAGTATTCTGATCATCGATTACAAACTCAAACTCATGACTTTTCGTGGTTTGTGGCTTTTCATCGAATGCGGCTTGTAGTCGATGTTTGGCATCGGCTACGGCATCCTGATCCGTCCACGTATCTTTCAGAGAATGAATCCGGGCAAGTCCGATTGCTTTTTTCGGGTCCATTGCTTCATAATTATATACCCTTTTGGAAGAATTTGGAATGAATACATAGATGCAAACTTTTCCTTCCGGCTGGTAACGGTCGGAGGCAAACCATCCGAGATTATTATATTCGTCGATAACAAACATATAGTCATTATAGGGAGAGTTGAACGGCATACCCACATTTTCTGGAGTGAGGTAGGTGTTCGTATTGGTATTGTAACGGGTGACGAATATGTCGTAACCACCTATCGAATTTTCACCATCAGCGGCATAATAGATGGTGATGCCATCTGTCAATACATACGGATAGTTGGCATTGATGGAATCATTTATACTACCGGGTAGCAGGCTACCTTTGCTCCATTCGCCCTGCATTTTGTTACGCGAGAGGATGCTGAGTTTACCGTCCGGTTGGCGCTCACCATAATAAATCTTATTGCCGAGTTCTGTTTCATATACGGTAGCTTCAACCTCTGTCTCATTCTGGAAGAAATCGTTGTACATGAATAGTTTACCGGATTCAGGACTGATTTTATAAGCTTCCAGAAAACGACCTTTGTCTATTACGATGCTATCGATAATGCAAACTTCTTCAACCCCTTTCAACATGCGGAAGTTGGCTTTACTTTTCTCCAATAGCTTTTCGGCTTCTGCGGTCGGCCTTTTCCGTTTGGCCAGGTCACTGATGTAGTCTTCGTAGCATTTGATGGCATCTTCAAAGCGATACAGGTCATTGTAATTTCGCGCCAGATAGAGTTGTCCGCTGGGCACCCGTCTTTTTACGGCGGTTTCCAGATATTTCAAGGCTACTTCAGGCTCTCCTGTTTCCAGACAACATACGCCGTACCATAAGTTATAATTTCCATTTGCCGGTTGTGTCTTTACGAGTTTCTGGAAAATTGGTTTGGCTTTCTCGTATTGCCCTTGGTTGTAGAAAGCTCTGGCTTCCTCCAACGTCTGTGCCGATACACCGACTAATGTGAGACAAAATAGAAGGAGTAAAATATATCTCTTTTTCATGCTAGTTATCCAACTTACAAATTCGAATGTTCAAAAATACAAATTAATCGGGAATAATGCTGATTTCCGTTATTCTATTATGTTAATTCTTCTTTAAATCATTCTTTTCTCTTACTTTTGCAACCGCAAATCTTATGTAGTATTATGGCTCAATTCACCGAAGAAGAGAAAACCGTCCGCCGCATTGAAAAGCGGTTTACTAAGGGGCTGGTAGAATATGGTCTGATAGAGGATGGGGATAAGATCCTTATCGGACTCTCGGGCGGCAAAGATTCTTTGGCGTTAGTGGAGCTATTGGCAAGACGCGCCCGAATTTTTAAGCCTAGGTTTGCGGTGGTTGCCGTCCATGTAGTGATGAAGAATATTCCGTATCAGAGTGACCTGGCATATCTTCGTGAGTATGTAGAGTCATGGGGAATCCCTTTTGTATTGTATGAAACGGAATTTGATGCAAGTACAGATACACGCAAATCACCTTGTTTCCTTTGTTCATGGAATAGGCGCAAGGCCTTGTTCACGGTAGCTAAGGAGCAGGGATGCAACAAGATAGCATTGGGACATCATATGGATGATATTCTGGAAACGCTATTGATGAATATCACTTTTCAGGGGGCATTCAGTTCCATGCCGCCCCGTCTGGTAATGAAGAAATTTGATATGACGATTATTCGGCCGATGTGTTTGGTACATGAGGCTGATTTGCTGGAACTGGCCCAAATAAGAGGGTATCGTAAGCAGGTGAAGAATTGTCCTTATGAGGCGCAATCTCACCGTAGTAATATGAAAGATATTCTACATCAGTTGGAAGCTATGAACCCGGAAGCTCGCTATAGTCTTTGGGGAAGTATGGCAAATGTTCAGGAGGAACTTCTTCCTCAAAAAAATGATAATTTAGATTAATCACCCCTTAAATATTCGTCACTAAAATGAAAGGTCTTTATACGATTCTGCTTTTAATAGTGTCTAATGTCTTTATGACTTTTGCATGGTATGGTCATCTGAAGTTGCAAGATATGAAAGTGATCACTAATTGGCCGCTTTATGCCATAATCTTATTTTCATGGAGCATCGCTCTTGCGGAATATTTTTGTTTGGTTCCGGCCAATCGTATCGGCTTTATTGGTAATGGTGGTCCTTTCTCGCTGATACAATTAAAGATTATTCAGGAAGTGATTACACTCATCATTTTCACGGTATTTACTACGGTTCTTTTCAAGGGCGAAAGTCTGCATTGGAATCATTTTGCGGCATTCATTTGTCTGGTACTTGCGGTGTATTTTGTATTCTATAAATAGGTACGTAGTGATTAGTGTTTAGTGATAAGTGATTAGCACCATGCGGAATGTTGCGCAACCCGCTAATCACTTATCACTAAACACTAATCACTTGTTATAAATCGTTCCATCCCTTTCGTATAGTATGTTTGAAGTTCTCCCTTCTCATCCGTGTAGATAAAGCAGGCATCAATATCTGGGTGGGCATCGGCAAACCGTTCGGCTTCTTCCAATCCCATCACCATGAAAGCGGTGGCATAAGCATCAGCACTCATGCAATCTTTGGCTATTACCGTGGCGGATAAGATGTTGTGTTGCACCGGATATCCCGTTCTTGGGTCTATGGTATGCGCATATTTCTTTCCATCCTTATAATAGAAATTACGGTAATTGCCTGAAGTAGCAATGCCCACACCCGTTACATTCAGTACCGTTTGTAATTCCTGATTGATAGATAGCGAATCATCTACCGGCTTATTGATACCGATGCGCCACAAATCTTTCTTTGGATTTTCTCCCTGGGCTACAATTTCTCCACCTATATCTACCATGAAATTCTTAATGCCTTTCTTTGCGAGAAATTGTGCTATTACATCTACGGCATACCCTTTAGCAACGGCACTACATGATAGCATCATGCGTTCATCCTGCTTCACAACCTTTCCTTCATTGGATAGGGCTACTTTGGTATATCCCGTAATGTCCAGCAGACTATCTATCATGGCCGAATCAGGAAATGCACCTTTCTTGAAACCAAATCCCCAGGCATTGGCCAATGGGGCAACCGTAATGTCGAATGCACCATCCGTTTCTTTGGAAATTTCCATACTACGACGGAATACATTCGTGAAAAAAGTGTCCGGTACAATATCCTCGTTGCGGTTGATTCGCGTAATTGTGGCCGTATCATTAAAGGGGGATAGAGAGCCGTCAAACCTCTTCAATTCTTCGTCAATTTCAACTTTCAAGTCACCATCATACTGATAGGTTATATTATAAACCGTGCCGAATATCAATCCGTTTATTGTATAATAAGGTTGCGTACGGTTGTGACGTGCAAGTATCCAGATTGTTCCCAATACAAGCAGGGCAATCCATAAGAAATTTCTCTGTGCCTTCTTTTCCATAAATGAAGTTTAACTAAAGAACAAGTGTTCTATTAATATTTTGGTTCCGATGATAATCAGGATAATACCTCCCCAGAGTTCTGCCCGTAGTCTTCGTGCAATGCCACATCCAAAGCGGATACCGAATAGTAATCCTATAAGAGACATGGCGAAAGATACAAAGCCAATGATAGAAATGGGAGGGAGTATTTCTGAGAAATCACGCATACCCAGAAATGCAAATGAGACTCCAATAGCCAATGCATCGATGCTGGTTGCAACGGCTAATGCGAGCACTACTTTCAAGCTTTTCGGGTCGTATTCTTTTTTGCAATCTTCGTCCTTGAAAGACTCTCTGACCATGCGTCCGCCCAGAAAAGCAAGAATGGCGAAAGCGATCCAATGATCCAGACTCTCTATCAGATGGCTGAATGTGCTGGCGCCTATCCACCCGAGGAGTGGCATGATGGCTTGAAATAATCCAAAGAAAAAAGCCATGGTCAGCATAGGCTGCCATAGCGTACGTTTCAGAAGAATGCCACTGGCTATGGAGACGGCGAAACAATCCATCGCGAGTCCCACGGCAAGAAGCCAAATCTCTAATCCGGTCATAGTTTTAGAATGGTAGTTTATAAGTGATTGTATAAGTTACGCCCATTGTGTTGGAGCCATATTTGCCGAATCCGGGTACATACCAGGGATCTCCGTACTCTCCTGTAGATGAACTTGTGCGGAATTTGAAGCGCAATCCCCAGCCCATATAGAGTTCTTTCCATATATGTGCACGGATGCCGACACAAAATTCAAACCATTGCATGGATCCTTTCATTCCTTTGTGATTGAAGGGTAAGCTTCCACCCCAGATGTCATCTACCTGGTTCGGATTACCAATGCCTCCGCCATAGATAGGATCATCTACCGAGAGGGTTGCTATATCATACTTGAAACTACTCATGGCGTAACGTAGTCCCACAAACAGGTAATTCTTGAATTTCTTTTTGAAAAGAGCGTTGTAGTTCATTCCGATACGGAAATAAGGCGCATTGCTCTTGTAGTGGGTACCATTATCATTCCATGCATCGGTGCCGCCATATCCAAGTTCTACTATCGGGAAGAAACGGTTTTTGAGGTTAACGTCCACCGCTACTTCCGAACTTAAAAAATCACTTCCGAAAGCTTTGCTTCCGATACCCCATAAATCAACACTGACGGTCACGCCATTGTATAGCGGGAAAGCTTCCTCATCAACTTCTTTCTTTTGCTCTTTCGGCGGATTAGAGGCAGGAGGACGGTTGCTGTTTTGTGCTTGTACCGGAAATCCGGCCAACAAACAAAGCACCAGATTAATTACGATAAAAGAGCTTAAGATTTTCCGTTCCATAAATGCTTACTTCTGCTGTTTGAATATATATGGAGTCAAGTATATGACGGCTATATGATCTGCCTGTGATGTTTTGCTTCATCTGGTAGCCGCAATCCATTGAAAGGAAATATGGCGTATTCTTCTGGCGGATGACAATCGTATCTTTTTTAATCTTAACGTCTTTGCTATAATGGAATACCAGTACGGTAGAGTCTGCCGTATAGCGTAGTGGTAATGATAATCCGTGTACTCTCTTCTGGTTATTGAGGATGATAGAATCTGTGCCGAATGCGGTGATGGTGAGCGAGTCAAGAGTATCATTCACAACCCTTTCTGTCTCTCCGTCTATTTTATAAAGATAGCATTGCATCATCGGACGTGCATTCATAGAGCAGTCTTCTTCTTCCGAACAGGAAGAAACGATACTGATAATAGGATAAGCAATCAGACAAAGCAATATCAGTTTTACTAATTTTCTCATAGTCTTATATTGTTTTTTCTATTTGATATTTATTTCGTTCAGGAGCATTGCGTGAAATCAGTTCGCCAAGGAAGCCGGCAAGGAACAATTGTGTTCCGATAATCATGGCGGTCAGCGATAAGTAGAAGTAGGGGGAGTCGGTAACCAAACGGTAAGGCATCCCGCTATGCATATGGTATAGTTTTGTAGCGCCTACGATGACTACTGCAATAAAGCCGAAGATGAACATAAGTGAACCGAGAAGTCCGAAAAAGTGCATCGGTTTTACTCCGAAAGCTGACAGGAACCAAAGTGAGATCAAGTCCAGGTATCCATTAAAGAAACGATTCAAACCGCCGAACTTCGTCTTGCCGAATTTGCGTGCCTGGTGTTGAACAATCTTTTCTCCGATCTTTTTGAAACCGGCATTCTTGGCAAGGTAGGGGATGTAACGATGCATTTCGCCATACACTTCAATGTTCTTCACCACATCTCTCTTGTAGGCTTTCAGGCCGCAATTAAAGTCGTGCAGGTTTTTGATACCGGATACTTTGCGTGCCGTTGCATTGAATATTTTTGTAGGAATGGTTTTTGAAAGCGGATCGTAACGTTTTCTTTTCCAGCCGGATACCAGGTCGTAATCATCCTCTGTAATCATCCGGTATAGTTCGGGTATTTCGTCCGGGCTATCCTGTAAATCTGCATCCATTGTAATGACAACATCTCCTTGTGCCTTTTCGAAGCCACAATATAATGCCGGAGATTTGCCATAATTACGGCGGAACTTAATGCCATGTACTGCATCTGATTCTCGACTCAGTTCTTCGATAATTTGCCAGGAGCGGTCGGTACTTCCGTCATTCACGAAAATTACTTCGTATGAAAAGCCGTGGGCTTTCATCACCCGTTCAATCCATGCGTACAGTTCCGGAAGTGATTCTTCTTCATTATACAAAGGAACGACAACTGAAATATCCATCTTTCTATATTACGATTAAACTGTTTTCTATATACACTATTTCTTTATCCTTTATTTTATCTTCCTCCGATATAATCTGCCGGTGGGCGCTTCATAACGAACAAAGCGATGGGAATGGCAAGTAATGATCCCGTAAAAACATTCATCGACATCATTTGCATCGTGATTTTTATCGGAGTCAGTAAACGCACCTGGCTTAAGCCTTCCCTTAATTGTTCAATATATGCGTCAATGCCGGGCACTGCTTTATATGTAATTTCCCAGGAGTTCAACATCGTTTCATAGGAATTCAATATAAACCCTTGGTCAATAAAGCGGATATATATATAATGTGCCACGGCTGTAAGCAATGCGGCAAACATATACATAAATAAGGTGAAAATCCATGCATGAAGAAAACTTATTGTCCCGCCACATACCATGTTCCGGTACATGCGCACGTAATAATACGCCATAAAGGGTACACATAAAGTTAGTCCTATAAAAATGGAAAAGAGAAATGGTACGGTAATACCCAGAGGGAACAGTATGAATTTCAAAATCCAAAAACCGCCCAAGTAAGTGCCGAACAACATGGCATATCGTTGCAAGTAACCTTTGTTTTCTGTCATCTTTCATTAGGAATAATGGCGCAAAGGTATAAATAATATTGTTTGTAGCCCGTGTATTCTTGTTAAAGTTGAAAAAAGTTTGGGCAAAGTATTGCATGTTTCATAAAAATGCCTACCTTTGCACCCGCAAACAAGAAAAACGGGTAAGTCCTATACGGCCAGCTCCCTTCGAATCCTCCAGGGCTTGATC